>JAEEGJ010004220.1_pt1 | contig 49802 bp, 33 predicted proteins | sample 8958761 | NCBI WGS metagenome assembly JAEEGJ01 (sample SAMN16246546, study PRJNA631951) | gut metagenome | biome: gut microbiome; feature: rumen; material: RS-attached | host: Bos | place: Iran: Karaj | collected 2018-10
GGGCATCATCATCTTCTGGTGTGAGAGTTATCTTGCCGCTTCGAATAAGGCCCATTTTCAAATGGTCTATAGACAGATAAGGATACTTGTATTTTTCAAGCATCCGCTGGGCCAGTAGCGTTTTACCCGTATGTGATGCACCTGTTATCAGTATAACCATAAATTCCGATTTATCCTCTTACACATCTATCTTCTTGATGACCTTGGCTGGTACGCCGCCGACGATGGTATTGGGCTCCACGTCCTTGGTGACTACGGCACCGGCTGCCACCACTGCTCCGTCGCCGATGGTCACTCCGGCAAGGACGGTGGCGTTGGCTCCTATCCATACATTCTTGCCGATGTGGATGGGCGCATAGCTCATGCTCTGACGGCGGGCCGGGGCAAGGTCGTGGTTGATGGTGGCCAGCACCACGTTGTGGCCGATGAGTGCGCCCTCGTCAATGGTGATGCCGCCCTGGTCCTGAAACTTGCAGCCCATATTGATGAAGACTCGCTCGCCGACGACGGTGTTCTTGCCGCAGTCGGTATGGAACGGCGGGAACAGGCCCACCGTACGGGGCACTTCGCGCCCCCAGAGCTGCTCGAGCAAGTCGTGGAGCTGCTCCGGCGTGTGATACTTGCCGTTAATCTCTGCCGTTATCTTCAGCGCTTCCTGCGACAGCTGATGAAACATCATGTGGACATCAGAGCCGCCAACGACAGGCTTGCCCGATGCCATGTAGTCACGAAATTCCTGTATTGTCATCGTCTCTTGGTATTATTTAATATGCATAGACTAATCCGTATTTCTCATGCAAGCGGCGGAGGGTGCCGTCAGTCTTCATCTGCCGGATGGCGTCATTAACGAAGCGCAGCAAGTCGTCCTGCCCCTTGCGCATCAGCACGCCGATCTCTCCGCGAGTGAACGGCTCATTCAGTAGCGGGGCGGCAAGGCGAGCATCCGTCTGCACATAGTATGGGGCCTCCGTAATCTCCGTAATCATAACGTCGGCCTCCCCCTCGGCCACGAGTGAGGGTATTTCCTCGTTCTTCTGATGGACGATGATGGTGGCATGGGTGAGGTTGGCGTTGGCGAACTTCTCGTTCAGTCCGCCGGGGTTAACCATCACGCGCACTTCCGGCTTGTCGATGTCCGCCAGCGACTTATAGCACCCCTCCTCCGACTTGCGGCAGAGAATGGTCTTGCCGTTGGCCAGGTAGCCCTCACTCATGAGCATGATTTCCTGCCGAGCCTCCGTGATGGTGATGCCGCCAATGGCGAGGTCGAACATCTGAGGCTCAGCCAGCACATCATCGGTCAGAGTGGGCCAGGAGGTCTTGACGAACTCCGCGCTCACCCCCAGCCTGGCGGCTATCTCGCGAGCCACCTCTATGCCAAAGCCCCAATAGGTGCCGTCCGGCTCGCAGAAGGACAGAGGCCTGTAGTCGCCTGTGGTGCCAATGAGAATCTTGCCGCGCTGCTCAATCCTGTCGATGGTTGGCCTTGCAGAATTGTCATCGTCGGAAGAACACGAGGCAACGCTTGCCACTCCGCAAAAGACGAGAACGATTGCCAGCAACCATGCCAGCCCCTTCCCTGCCCTGCAAGCCCCCTCTAACTCCCCGTTAAGGGGAGAACTGGGGCCCCCGTCAAGGGAGGATGTCTGCCTTGTATAACGTGTCATCTAAGGAATTAGTTAGTAATATGGGAGTAAAAACGGAAATAACACAATATGAAAAACCCGCCAATCTTGCATTGCGAGAAGGCTTGGCGGGTTTGTGATTTAATGCGGAGACAGCATATTAACTGTTTCTCTACCTCACCCAAATCTTGCGGCCCTTGATGACATAGACGCCCTTGGGCAGCTTGGCGAGGTCAGCGGGTGCCACGCCCTTGGCAATGCATACGCCTGAAACATTATAGACGTCCACGGGCTGGTCGGCGGCGTCGGCTATGGCAGCGTCAACGCCAGTCATGTCATAGTCGAGGTGATTGGAGGTGAGCTGCTGGGTGAGCTCGCCGTCGTTCAGTTTGATATAGCAGCGCGAGGCATAGATAAGCGGCACTTGGGTGGCATTGACGAAGGCGGCGGTGGCGTTGTCCTTGGCTATGATGCCATACATGCCCGCGGTGCCCTGCTTCTCAGTGGCGCCGGAGAACTGGACGGTAGTGCCAGTGTTGTCCTCAAAGCTGAGCTCAACCTCGCCGAGGGTGATATAGGCATCGCTGAGCCTGATGGTGCGCACACCGCTCTCCTTGGTGGAGTAGAGGATATAAGGGGTCTTGGCCTTGAGGCCGTCGCGCTTCACGTCCTTGAAGTTGAGCTTGGTGGCGGTGCCGGTGTTCTCCACTCCCACGAGGGTCTCCAGACGGCACTCCTCGCCGAAGATTTCGTTGATCTGCTCCTCAGTGAGGCTGAAGGGCAGACAAATGGTGTTCCAGCCCTTGTAGATGTAGCGATAGACTGTGAGGTCAACGGTCTGCTCATCGTAGGCTGCGAGGTCCTTAGGGCTGACGGTGTTGGTGATGAGCCTGTCAGCACTAACGGTGGTAGCCATCAACATTGCTGCTGCCACGATAAATAGTTTGGTAAAGTTCTTCATAGCGGTAATGTTTGAATGCATATCCGCGCGGCCTAACCGCACGGCACAGTGGTTATTATTTTAACGGTTGTTTGCTTTTATCCTTGCGGGTGCCCCGGTGGCAACGGTATAAGGAGGAATGCTGCGCGTAACGACAGCACCGGCTCCAACCACGGCACCCTTGCCTATGGTGACTCCGGGCAGCACAGTCACCCGCGGCCCAATGAGCACATTGTCCTCAATGCAGACGACGCCACGAGTGTTAAGGTCGCGCTCGGCAGGGATAAGGTGGAGAGTCTCGGCATCAGTCTTGCCAAACTGATAGTCGGTGATGAGCACATTGGGGCCTATCTTGACATTGCTGCCAATCTTAACCTCGCGGATGACGTTGATGCGCACATTGCGCTCCAGGCTGACATCATCGCCAATGATGAGCTTGGGGGTATAGTTGCCGGTATTGATGCACTCCACATGAAGACCCGGCTTGGCGCAGAAGCCCGTGCCGATGGTGATGTACTTATTTCCTTCGGTATGAACGGGTCCCTCCACCACGCAGCCCGCGCCAACCTTGACACGATGGCGGAAGCGGAAAGTGGTGAGATTCTTGCGGAAACGGGCGAAGGCTCGAGTGACGACTGTGTTGCATACTATCATGACAATAATAGCCACGATGACGGTGATTATCTTGCGCAGCACACTACCGATGGCGCGCAGCACACGGCCCCACAGTTTGGCAGAGAAGCAGCGCTTGAATGCCGAGACCACAGGGCGGAATCCCAGGTTCTGCTTGACGATGGTACGGCTCACCTTGCCCTCAATGCCCTTGATACTGCGGCGCAACACAAAGAGGCGGAATATCTGCGGAAACATGAAGTCGCTAACCTTCGACTTCATCTTCATAGTAGTATAGGGGGAGATGCAAGACGGCTTATCCTCGTAGTGGTCGTAGATGGCGAGGATGTTCTTTACGTATGTACGGATGGGGTCGTTGGCCTCAGCCACGTAATCAATGCCAGCATCGTCGAACACAACGGGATTGTAGATGAAGTTCTGCTTAGCAGCCAGCACGATATGGAGAAACAGTGGCACGGCAGGCATACCGGTGCCGGCTCCGAACTCCTTGGGATTATAGCCGCGAATCATATCGGTACGCAGAATGTTACGGCTGACCTGGATGATGCCCATGCCTACCTGCTGAAGGTAATCATCGGCATCAATATACTGCACGGTAGGCTTCTTGGCATTCTCATTGCCGAGAAGGTGAATAAGGCCTATCTCATTGCCCTCCAGCATCTCAAGCAGGGCAGAGAAGTGACCTACGCGGACTATGTTGCGCGCATCAAGCATCCAGATATACTTGCTGCGGGTGGCAATAGCCTGATTGAGAGCATAGGTGAAACTGTTGTCCTGACTGAGATTCTCGGTGTTGCTTACGTAGTGGAACGGCACACGGCCCTCGAAAAGCTTCACAGCATTGGAGGTGCCGTCGGTGGAGTCGTTGTCAACTATGATGATTTCGATGCGTTCAAGCACATTCGCATCAAGCAGAGCCAACTTTTGCAGTTGGTCCTTTATCTGCAGCTCATTGTTGCGCGCGCTGATGCAGAGGGTCAGTGTCTTGCCGTAGCTGAATGTTAATTGCGAAGGCATCTTGTTACTATTAAAGGTTAAAGAGTTGACGATTTTGCGGTTTGATACTCGTTACTCTACATTTCTATATATAATACCTTGCGAAAGTAGCAAAAAACTCCCGTATATGCACAAAAAGATATGCACAAAATTAAAAAATCCCGCACGAAACCTTTTTTTCGTGCAGGATTATTTAGAATATTTCTCTTTTTGCCTTGAAATCAGTCTGCTTTTTCAGACTCATCTTTAGCTGCCGTCTTAGCCTCCTCCCAAATGGCGTCCATCTCAGCGAGAGTCATATCCTTGAGGTCACGACCCTGCTTGATGGTCTTATCCTCAAGATAATTGAAGCGGCTGATAAACTTGCGGTTGGTGCGCTCCAAGGCATTGTCGGGGTTGATGTGGTATAGACGTGCAGCATTGATGAGGCTAAAGATAACATCGCCGAACTCAGCCTCAGCCTTGTCCTCGTCCATATTTGCCACCTCGGCCTCAAATTCGGAAATCTCCTCCTTAACCTTGGCCCACACCTGCTCCTTCTGCTCCCAGTCGAAGCCCACATGGCGCGCTTTGTCCTGGATGCGGTAAGCCTTAATGAGCGCGGGCAGAGCAGCAGGCACACCAGATAGCACACGCTTGTTGCCATCCTTCTCCTTCTGCTTCACCTGCTCCCAAGTGTCGGCTACAGCATCGGGAGTCTCAGCCTTGACACTACCGTAGATATGAGGGTGACGGAAGATGAGCTTCTCCCTTACCTTACGGCATACATCAGCCAAGTCAAACTCACCCTTCTCCTCGCCAAACATGGCGTAGAAGCACACGTGCATAAGCACGTCGCCCAACTCCTTGCATATCTCCTTCTGGTCCTCGCGAGCCAGGGCATCGCAGAGCTCAAAGGTTTCCTCTATCGTGTTAGCACGCAGGCTCTGATTGGTCTGCACCGAGTCCCACGGACATTTCTGCCGCAGTTCGTAGAGCACGTCCAGCAGGCCATTAAACGCCTGTAGCATCTCTTCGCGTGAATGCATTGTGTTTTTTATTAGGGGCTATAGGAACTATAGGGATATCAGATTTTCTTTTCTCTATTTGCGAAGGCTGGCCAAAGTTTCCTTAATAGCAGCTATCTTCTGCTCAGCGTCAGCCTGCTTCTTACGCTCAAGGGCTACCACCTGCTCTGGAGCGTGCGCCACGAAGTTGGCATTCTGCAATTTCTTCTGCACACCAATGAGAAAACCCTCCAAGCGCTTGAGCTCAGCCTCCTGCTTCTGGATCTCGGCCTCCACATCAATGAGATTGCCGATTGGCACAGCATATTCATTGGTGCCGACCAAGAATTTGACGGCACCCTCGGGACTCTCGCTGCTAACCTCTATGGAAGAGAGGTTAGACATTTTCTTTACCACAGCATCGAATGTTGCATAGGCATTGCTGCCAAGACAGACAAGTGCAAGCTGCTCCTTATTAGCAATATTCTTCTGATTGCGCACGGCACGCACACCGGCCACAACCTTCTTGGTTTCCTCAAAGTCGGCCAGGAGCTTCTTCTCCGCAGGGCTCAACGACTGTACTGCAACGATATCGCCATCCTTGGGCGACATGATACTCTCGCCATCCTTGCGCTCATATATATGCTGCCACAACTCTTCAGTTATGAACGGCATGAAGGGGTGTACCAATTTGAGCAGGCGGTCGAAGAAGCAGAGCGTTGACTCATAGCTGGCCTTATCGATGGGCTGCTGGTAAGCAGGCTTAACCATCTCCAGATACCAACCGGAGAACTCATCGGTGAAGAGCTTGAACACCGTCATCAGAGCTTCGCTGAGGCGATACTTGCCGTAGAGATCATCAAGTTCAGCTGCTGTTTCACGCAACTTGGCATCAAACCAACTGATTGCCACCTTGCTAACCTCAGGCTGCTCCAAGGAATCGGCGGTCTCCCAGCCCTTGACGAGACGGAAAGCGTTCCATATCTTATTGCAGAAATTACGGCCCTGCTCGCATAGACTCTCAGCAAACAATATGTCGTTGCCGGCAGGGGCTGCCAGCAGCATACCCATACGCACACCGTCGGCGCCGTATTTCTCTATCAACTCGATGGGGTCGGGAGAATTGCCCAACGACTTCGACATCTTACGGCCAATCTCGTCGCGTACAATGCCCGTGAAATAGACATTGCGGAATGGCACATCGCCCATATACTCCTCGCCAGCCATTATCATGCGAGCCACCCAGAAGAAAATGATATCGGGAGCCGTGATAAGATCGCTCGTAGGATAGTAGTATTTTATCTCCTCATTGTCTGGATTGTTGATGCCATCAAAAAGCGATATAGGCCAAAGCCATGATGAGAACCATGTGTCGAGTGCATCCTCATCCCTGCGGAGATCGGCAGCGGTGACATTCTCAAAGCCTTCAATCTTGCGAGCCTCGGCCACAGCCTCATCCTCATTGAGGGCCACCACATAGCGCTCTTCCTCCTCGTCGGCAACCGGCAGGAACCACGCAGGAATCCTGTGGCCCCACCACAGCTGACGGCTGATGCACCAATCCTGGATATTCTCCAGCCAGTTACGGTAAGTGGTAACATAACGCTGCGGATGGAACTTTATCTTGCCCTCCAGCACTGGCGGCAGGGCGATGTCAGCAAAATGCTTCATCGAAAGGAACCACTGCTTGCACAGGCGCGGCTCAACAGCTGTGTCTGGATTGCGCTCGGAGTAACCTACCTTATTCTCATAGTCCTCTATCTTCTCTACCAGGCCTGCAATCTCTAGGTCTTTCACTATCTGCCTGCGCACCTCCATGCGATTCATGCCCACGTAGAGCGGACTCTGATCGGATATGGTGCCGTCAGGATTAAATATGTCGATAGTCTCAAGATTGTGAGTCTTACCCAGCTGATAGTCGTTAATATCATGGGCTGGAGTAACCTTAAGGCATCCAGTACCAAACTCTATGTCCACATAGCGATCCTCAATCACGGGAATGACACGACCCACAAGCGGAACAATCACTTTCTTTCCATGAAGCCACTGATTCTTGGGGTCCTTAGGGTTGATACACATTGCCGTATCGCCCATGATGGTCTCGGGACGAGTGGTAGCCACAACAGCATAATAGCCCTTTTCGTCACGATGTATCACACAGCCGTCTGCCTCAGCACTCTTGCCGTCAACGCCGTTGCTATCCTCCAGATAATACTTAAGGTAGTAGAGCTTGCTCTTTTCATCGCGATAGATAACCTCCTCGGTGGAAAGCACGGTCTGAGCCTTGGGATCCCAATTGACCATACGCAGACCACGATAGATAAGTCCCTTACGATAGAGGTCAACAAACACCTTGAGCACACTTTCGGAACGCGTTTCATCCATAGTGAAAGCCGTACGGTCCCAATCACAGCTTGCGCCAAGACGCCTAAGCTGCTTCAAGATGATGCCTCCGTGCTCATGGGTCCAGTCCCAAGCATGCTGCAGAAACTGCTCACGGCTGAGGTCACGCTTTTTGATGCCCTGCTCGGCAAGGCGGTTTACGACCTTAGCCTCGGTGGCAATAGAGGCATGGTCAGTGCCTGGCACCCACAAAGCATTCTTACCGTCAAGGCGTGCCTTGCGAACCAAAATGTCCTGAATGGTATTGTTGAGCATATGGCCCATGTGGAGCACACCTGTCACGTTTGGCGGCGGAATCACAATAGTGTAAGGCTCACGCCCATCGGGCTTAGACTTAAACAGGCCGTTCTTCAACCAATATTCATACCATTTGCCCTCAACCTCCTGGGGACTATATTTGCTAGCGAGTTCCATAAAATCGGTGTTTTTCAAAATTTGACTGCAAAGTTAGTGCAAACCGAGCGGAAAACAAAAGAAATCTTTTGATTTTACCAAGGTGCAGCCTAACTTGACTTTGAATCAAGGTAAAGTTAGTGCAAACAGAGGGAAAACCAAATTTATTTGAATTTTACCGAGGTGAAGCCTAACTTTATCTCACAATAACAGCCACGCTTTTCATAGCATGGCTGATAGAATTAGCAAATTTAATCTTTTATTTCTTGGCAGGCCGTGGGGCCATCTTGTGCAAAATCTTACGCTCAAATTTCTTCTCCGCTATCTTTACCTTCAGGTATTTTGAAGCAGGTATTACCTTGAGTATCTTTTTCTGATACTCTTGCTCTATGTCTGTAATCTGACGGTCAAGAGCCAACAAGCGATCAAGGGTCTTGAGGCTCTGCTTTTCATCGGCATCTGCTTTCTGTGCCTCGCGTGCCAGGCGTCCTTTTTCCTGCATTAGCTTTCGCTGTGCATCGCGCATGGCATGATAGAGGGGCAGGAACTTCTGCGCTTCCTGCGGGGTGAGCTTAGCCTGTTCTGTAATGAAACAGTCGCATTTCTGCACGAACTCCTCGGGAGAGAAGCGGCGATCGCCCTTTTCGTGGTGCTGGGCAAATGCAGCAAGGGGCATAAAGATGGCAATCAGTATGATGCCGACAATATATCTAGGAGTTTTCATTGGTTATATATTATAATAATATGGTAAGGTTACTCATCATCGGTCACATATGCCATTATATCATGGCTGTCAAGCATCATATAGTCACAGGCGTCGTCAATATAGTCAGCCATCTCCTCGGGGGTAAGATCAACATTTACATCCTTGTCTGTCTGCATGGCAAGCATTTGGGCCTTCTCTGCAACCAGACGCTGCTGGTACTTATACACCCATATTCCGAAATAGAGGCCGCCGAACATTGCCGCCATATATATATATGGCTTAAGTTTGGCATAGAGCTCCGTCTTGTAGAACGGCAGCTTCTTTACCTTGCAATCATCAGAACCGGTGGCTACCTGCTGGTCAATGCGGGCCATTACCTGCCCGGTGAGATTATCGAAATATCCCTCCGGCACACGAAACGGTTCATGTTTGGCTACGGTATTTAGATCAGGGCTTTTCATATTGAACTTGTTCTATTTCTTTGACATTACTTTCCACAAAAAGTTTAATCATGACTATTAAAAAAATCCTCCACTTTTTTGGCTGCTATATGATAGGAAGCTTTTAGCGCGCCTACAGAAGTATCCAGCAGTTCTGCCATTTCCTCATATTTCATCTGGTCGTAGTATCTAAGGGTAAACACCTGCCTCTGCTTTGGCGGCAGCTCGTTTAAGGCCTGCTGAAGGAGACGCTCCGTCTCGTCGCCGTCAAAATAGGGATCACTCTCCAGGCTGTCGAGGCCAGCCTCGTCACTATCAAGCGATAGGGTATCGCGCCGCTGCTGCATAAAAGTAAGGCTCTCATTGGCAGCAATGCGGTAGAGCCACGTCGAGAGCATCGATTCTCCACGAAAGCTGTCCAAAGCCATCCATGCTTTGACGAACGTATTCTGCAGCACATCATTAGCATCGTCATGGAAGGTGACCATATGGCGTATCTGCCAATAGAGCCTCTGGCCATACTTTGCCACCATGACTTCAAAGGCTGCGCGGCGCGTTGAAGGGTCGCGCAGCTGCTGTATGAGTTGATTGTCGGCAAGATAGTGCGGCATATTAGACTGCGAATTTTCCTCTTATTTGACTTTGAAGAGGCATTAAAAGTTTAATTTCCTTGCGATGATTGATGAAAAAAAGAGCAATCAGGTTTAAGAAAACTTAGCCCAATTGCTCTCCGCTATATGGTTATGTAATTTGTAACTATGAAATGGAAACCTTACGCACCACTTTGCCAACCTTAAGCAGGTAGACGCCCTTTTGCAGGTTGGTTGTGATGGTCTGATCTTCTGTATCAATGGCATAGCTTGCAGCCTTGGTGCCGGTTACGTAATAGACCACAAGAGTCTGCTTAGCTGCACCAGCCACGCGAATAACATTGCCAGAAACGCTGATACTTACCTCCTGACCATCAGGCGCCGCAACAGACATAAGCTCCGTCTCTGCGGGGGCTGCAAATGCAGGCGCAACGGAGAAGCTCATGGCCATGCCGAGGGCGATTATCAAGGTGTTGATGCGTTTCATTATCGCGTGATTTTTCTTTTTATCAATGCAAAAATAGTGCTTTTTCTAATACAAGCCAAACTTTTACACAATTTTTTTGCCTTTTTCGCGTTGTAGGCTATTTTTTAAGGCAAAAAAAGGTACTTACTCTGTCTTTTTTACGCTTTTACTACCGTTGCCTATTCTCATGAGCGCAAGGCCGATAATAATCCATATCACCTCACGTACCCTGGTGATAAGACTGGTATAAACACCATACGCTCCACTGATGGAGAGAGCGCTCACGGAGAGAGCGAAGCCACCCTCACGGGCTCCCAACTGCATAGGCGAGAAGAAGAAAATATTGCCGAAGAGCGAGGTGAAAGCCATAATCAACACGCAGTCAAAAAAGTTGACGTCATTGGTAAGAATGCGCAAGATGAAATATATTTCCAATGCGGTAAGCACTCGCGCGCTGAACTCAAAGAGGAAAGAAGTATAGAAGCTTGCACTATGTTTAGAGTGGAGCTCAGCTATCTGCTGATCTATCTGCAGCAGCTGTTCTTGCTTTTTCTCCGAAAATCGGCGGGCGTATTTTCCCACCCAGGGGATGCGGCCTGCCACACGAAGTGTTTTTATTATCATGCCATGCTTATAGCCCTTGATGAAAAAATAGATGGCGAAAAGGCAAAAGGCAGCAACAGCAACCAGAAGAAGCCACATGGCAGCATCAGCCTTATACAACACGATGAACAACACTACCGATGCAAGCCAGAAGCATATATGGCTGAAGATATGCATCATTACATAGAGAATCACGCTGCTCGTGGCACGATTTGTGCCAATAATGGGGCTCAATTCCATGATGCGGTACGGCTCGCCGCCCATCAGTCCGCAAGGAGTGGCGTAATTGAGGGCAAAGCCTGAGATGGTCAGCTTATATACCTTGCTAAGAGCAACAGGAGAAGGGGTCTCCCCGTTGCGAATGATGCAATACCAACTTACGGCATTGAAGAAATATATCACAACCCAGACTCCCACAACGGCGGCGAACCACCATCCTGCACGACGGATATGAGCCCACAATTCGGAGTAGTCCATGTCGAAGGTCAGCAGCATTATCACCACAGCTATGGCACCAAGCAGAAAAAAGATGTTGCGGTATAGAGGTTTCATGGAGTGAGGAGTAAGGAGTGAGGAGTAAGGGAAGCCCCCTCTGACTCCCCCTCAGGGGGGAGGACTCCCTCCCATGAGGGGAAGGATGGGGAAGATTTCGGTTTTTGGTTATTAGTTATTGGTTATTACTCAGACCTTTACTGTCAGGCCTTCATTGGCGGCTATGGTGTCAGGAAAAACCTCGCGAGCCTGACTTAGCAGAAGCGATGTGTCATCATAGCTGGCGGAATAGTGGCCAATCATAAGGCGGCGCACTCCAGCCTGCTTAGCAATGCTTGCAGCCTGACCGGCTGTGGAGTGACCATGAATAGCAGCCTTTTTCTCCTTGCTATTGTCATATGTGGCTTCGTGGTATAGGAGATCCACACCTTCTATTAGCTGAACAATCTTAGGATAGTAGGCCGTGTCGGAACAATAGGCATAGGTGCGTGGCGGAGCGGCAGGCGTGGTAAGGCGTGAATTGGGAATGACGCGACCGTCAGGCATTACCCAGTCTTCGCCCGCCTTGATATTGTTAAGATAGCAAACGGGTATCCCGTAGGCATCAGTCATCTCGCGGTTGATATGTGGCAGGGCAGGCTTTTCGCGGAAGAGGAAGCCATTGCATGGCATACTGTGCTTAAGCGGCAGGCTCCATACCTCCATGCTGCGGTCTTCGTAGATAAGGGCGTGACTCTTGGGGTCCACAGGATGGAACACCACCTCAAAGTCAAGGCTGTGACAGAACAGATTGAGTTGAGCATCCAGCAAGGGCTGGAGCTCTGCGTGAGCATAGACATGAAAATCCATCGTGCGTCCCAGCAGCCCATATGAAGAGATGAGCCCGACAAGGCCAAGGCAATGGTCGCCGTGAAGATGGGAAATAAACACATTACGCAGAGCCATGAATTTCTGCCTGCATGTGCGCATCTGCAACTGTGTGCCCTCACCGCAGTCAACAAGCGACAGCTTGTCGTGAATGTTGACAATCTGTGCCGACGGATTGTGGCGCGGGGTGGGTGTGGCACTGCCGCAGCCCAGAATCGTAACCTCAAACTTTGTCTTCGGAGTCTTTTCCATTCTTATCTTACGCGCGTACCTTATTATATATAATAGGAAGGAGTAATTGAGAGAGGGGGAAATTATTAAAGTCCCTAAGGACCTTAAGGACCCTAAGGACTCTAATAATCTTTATAGAGTTCAGAGAACTGTCTTTACTCTGCACCGCCCTGCTCAGCGAGCTTTGCCTTGAGTTCGGCAAGAGCGTCGTTGTCGGCCAGGGAGTTGGCAGCAGCCTGATTCTGAATCTCGGGAGTCTCTTCCTGCGGCTTGCGCGGGGCAGTAGCCTTGCGCTCAGCGCGCTGCTCATCCTCAAATACGCGGCTATGGCTGAGGATGATGCGGCGAGTCATCTTATTGAACTCAAGCACCTTGAAGGGAAGCTTCTCGTTGAGCTGAGCCTTGGTCTTGTCCTCCTTAACAAGGTGTTTAGGAGTGGCGAAGCCCTCGATGCCGTACTCCAGCTGGATTACGTCACCCTTGTCGTGCTCCTCGATAATGGTACCCTCGTGGATAGAGCCAACGGTGAAGATGGTCTCGAATACATCCCAGGGATTCTCCTCGGTCTGCTTGTGACCAAGGCTGAGGCGGCGGCTCTCCTTGTCAATCTCCAGCACTACTACCTCGATGTCAGCACCGATCTTGGTAATCTCGGAAGGATGCTTAACCTTCTTGGTCCAGGAGAGGTCAGAGATGTGGATGAGGCCGTCAACACCCTCCTCCAGCTCTACAAACACGCCGAAGTTGGTAAAGTTGCGAACCCTTGCAGTATGCTTGCTGCCCACGGGATAGCGCTCCTCGATATTCTGCCAAGGATCGTCCTTAAGCTGCTTGATGCCGAGCGACATCTTGCGCTCTGCGCGGTCGAGGTTGAGCACTACAGCCTCCACCTCGTCACCTACCTTGAGGAAGTCCTGAGCAGAGCGGAGGTGAGTGCTCCAGCTCATCTCGCTGACGTGGATGAGACCTTCAACGCCGGGAGCCACCTCAACGAATGCACCGTAGTCGGCCATCACTACAACCTTACCCTTAATCTTGTCGCCAACCTGGATGTTGGGGTCAAGAGCCTCCCAAGGATGCGGAGTGAGCTGCTTCAAGCCGAGGGCTATGCGCTGCTTCTCCTCGTCGAAGTCAATGATTACCACGTTGAGTTTCTGGTCAATCTGCACGATGTCGTGGGGATCTCCCACGCGGCCCCATGAGAGGTCGGTGATATGAATCAGACCGTCAACGCCGCCAAGGTCGATGAATACGCCATAGCTGGTGATATTCTTGACAACGCCCTCAAGTACCTGGCCCTTCTCCAGCTTGGAGATAATCTCCTTCTTCTGACTTTCGAGCTCAGCCTTAACAAGAGCCTTGTGGCTAACCACCACATTGCGATACTCTTGGTTAATCTTGATTACGAGGAACTCCATGGTCTTGCCCACGAAGATGTCGTAGTCGCGGATGGGCTTCACGTCAATCTGGCTGCCGGGCAGGAAGGCCTCGATGCCAAATACATCAACGATCATGCCACCCTTGGTGCGAGCCTTAACAAAGCCCTTGACAACTTCCTTGTCCTCCATGGCCTTGTTAACACGGTCCCAACCCTGCTTGGCACGTGCCTTGCGGTGGGAGAGAATCAGCTGTCCTTTTTTGTCTTCGCCTTTCTCGATGTAAACCTCTACCTTGTCGCCGGGCTTGAGGTCAGGGTCATAACGGAACTCGTTGGCCGAGATTACTCCGTCAGACTTGTAGCCTATGTCAACCATCACTTCGCGCTTGTTGACCGAGATTACGGTACCCTCCACCACTTCATGGTCGTTCACCTGATTGAGGGTCTTGTCGTAGGCCTGTTCAATCTCTTTCTTTTCTGTTTCCGCCACGGCTGCACTGTCGGCATAGGACTCCCAGTTGAAATCCTCAAGTGGCTGAATTTCCTTTAAATTGTTCATTAATTAGTTAGTTAAAAAAGTTAGATAAGTTAGACATTATGTTGTAAAAACACGCTGTTTCGCTTTTTCGCGCGGCGAAGTTACAACAATCTGCCGACACGGCAAAGATATCAGCACCTGTTTTTTCCTTTTTCATCCAAAAGAGATGCTCCACCCCTCTATTTTTACAAAACTCACCATCTTTTTGCCTACAATATAGATTATTCTTACTAACTTTGGCACAATTTGAATTGAAGGACTAAAGAATTGAAGAACTGAAAAACTTCAATAAAATGGAAAAATTGAACTTCAATCTTTCAACTTTTCAATTCTTAAATTCTATAACTATCAACTATAAACTAAAAATGAAGAAGACTTTACTCCTCCTGGCGCTGGCCTTAGTGGTCAACGGCCAATGGTCAACGGTCAACGGCCAGAACTGGCAGAGCCAGACCGACAAGATGTGGGGCAACTACTGCTACCGCGAGAAAGGCGACCGCTACCTCGACGCCCTCACCAACCAGGGCTTCATGTCCGTCATGCCCGCCACCGACGACATCCTGCTTGCCTACTACTGGCGCATCCCCAAGGGCAAGGTCAGGGCCGACATCGTATGGGCCAACAATTTTGCCCGCCTTGCCGCCATGGACATCGTGCTCACCTATCCCCAGACAGGCGACACCCTGGCCGTCAACCGCGTGAGCAACACCACCATCAAATCGGAGACCCACACCGATGACCTCTTCGGCGGCGTGGTGGACTTTCCCGAAGACGATTTCTACCGCGTGGAGATACGCTCGCCCAAGTGGAGCTACATAAAGAATATCCAGTATTTCACCTTCCAGCGCGAGAGCACCGACCCCGTCATGATACCGCGCAACTTCGGCGGCACCTCAGCCCACATGTTCGGCTTCCGCACCACCGACCCCGACGCCCCCACCGGAGGTTCCTTCGACTGGGGCTATGTGGAGTGCATGGCGCCGTCCCGCTACCTATGCCCCGGCACCTACTTCATGACCATGGGCCCCATGAACGCCTACATGGGCATGCAGACCTCCAGCCCCTACGGCGACAACGATTTCAACAAGAGCGTCCTCTTCTCCGTCTGGGACAATGGCAACACCGATGAAGACCCCAACCTGTCGCTCTATCTGCAGAGCCGCGTGATGGACGGCAACAGCGACGCCGTCCACACCCATGCCGGCGGCGAGGGCTCCAGCGCCTCCATCATGTTCAAGGACAAGCCCTATTGGTGGACAGCCGACCATTGGGTGCAGTTCTTGCTCAACACCCGCCCCGAGACTGTCACCGTGACCGTCAAGGGCAGCAAGGGACAGGACTCCACCTTCTTCTACGACAATATCCTCATGTCCACATGGTATAAGGTTGACACCATGCCCGACTGGCGCTATATGGCCACCATCCGATCCTCAGGCCAGAGCGACCTCCTCTCCAGCTGGTACTGCTTCATAGAGCCCTTCACCTCCTATGCCGGCCAGAAGCTCCACCGCGTCTTCTACCGCAACGCCATGGGGCGCTCCGCCAACTCAGGCCGCTGGTACAGCCGCAACCGCGTAGACCTCGTCAACAGCTACTATGAGCGCGACTTCCACTACGACTTCGGCCGCGGAGCCAGCCAGGAGCATCCGGGCTCCTTCTTCCTCGACATGGGAGCCTACGTCCACCAGCACGACAGTGCCTCCGTCATACCCCTCGTCACCGACATGACCTGCGTCGACACCATCGACACCGACCGCCTCATGCGCCGAGTGGAGGAGGCTGTGCTGCGCGACAGCAAGCTCGACAAAAACTGGGCCCTCAACCTCACCGCCGACCCCATACCGTCCTCCACATGGACAGTGCTCAAGGATCAGTCCTACCAGACCAATGTCTACGGCAGCCTCGAAGCCCTCTTCGACGACAACGACGACACCCACTGCTCCTCATCCAAGGGCTCGCCCTACAGACTCTCACTCCGCGCCGCCACCGAGCAGATCGTCAGCTCCTTCGACATCTACTGGGCCTACAAATACTCCTGGCGCACCAAGTACGCCGACATCTATACCTCCACCGACGGCCAGGACTGGACCCTCGCCTTCGACAGCCTGCTCATACGCTGCGAAGACAACACCAAGGTCTCCTTCCCCCACCCCGTCAAGACGCAGTACCTCCAGGTGCGCTTCTATCAGGGCTACGACACCGACCAGCTCTCGATGAACACCCTCACCTTCCGCGGCGCCTACAACCTTGACCGCGTCAAGGCCATAGCCAAGGAGCAGATTGACAATGCCGGCACATTCACCTACTTCCCCGATGCAGCCCTCAAGACCGTCAAGACCATCTACAACGACGGCCGCTGCACCAATGCCGACCTGCTCGTCACCTCGCTGCGCGCACTCTACAACGGCACACAGCCCCTCAACTACTCCCGCCTCCACAATGTGCGCCACATCAGCCCCCAGCGCGCCTACAACCTGCAGAACATGAACGGCCACGGCACCCTTACCGCTGCAAATAACGGCCAATGGAAGCTCACCACCCGCTCAGCCACAGCCAGCGGAGCCCTCACCGCCTTCACCCAGCAGCAAGACGTTACCGACCCCCTCGCCAACTGGGTAATCATCCACGACGAGCGCTACGCGGGCTACTACCTCTATAATATAGGCGCCCAGCGCTTCCTCAACCTCAGCGCCGACGGTTTCCTCTCCACCACCCCGCAGAGCCTCACCATGCGAGCCTACGGCCAAGGCTTCACCTTCACCGCCGGCAGCGACGCCATAGGAGTCAACGCCACCAATCCCGACGGAGCCGTCAAGACCACCGCCAACGCAGCCTACGGACAGTTCTTCGTCTACGACAACTACAGCCTCAACCAGCCCGTCACCCTCCGCGACAGCCTCACAGCCATCGTGGAGCCCGCCGGCAAAGCAGCCCTCTACAAGAAGAACATCAACAATATGCTCTCCGCACCCATAGGAGTGGTCGGCGGCTTCGCATCCCAGCAGGCACGCGACGACCTCCAGGCAGCCTACGACAAGGTGAAAGACCTCGACGACACCCAAATTCATAATTCCTCATCGCTAATTTCATTCATCGATGCCGTCGAGCATGCCGACCTCGTACCCTTCGACCCCGACCACACCGTCTATCGCATACGCTCCACCTATAGCGGCCTCGAGGCAACCCCCTACCTCACCGCCGACCCCACGCTGCGCTACTACGCCAAGGCAGCCGACAACAACTATGACCAGATCTTCCGCCTCCAGACCCGCGGCTACGGCTACTCCCTCCATTCGCAGGGCTTGATGCCGCAGCCCGTAGAGGCCAAGACGGGCCAGGCCATCAACCTCACCGCCGACCCCGCCAGGCAGGGCACCTACATCCTTGAGCAGCGCGACTGGGGCAAGCACTACATAGGCCCCGCACAGAACGTCAGCGCCATGCTATGCGGCACCACCTCGCCCGTCAAAACCGCCCTGCTCTCCGCCGAGGGCGTGCAGTGGTACCTCGAGCCCTGCACCACCACCTCCGTCACCCTCAACTCGGCAGGCATCACCGGCCTCTACGTCGACTTCGCCATCCAGCTGCCCGAGGGTCTCAAGGCCTACGCCGTCAACCATGTCACCTCCGACGGAGTCATCAAGCTCACCGAGCTGCAGGGCACCATCCCCGCCGGCACACCCGTCATACTGCGCGCCTCGGCCTACGAGCACTTCGACCTGCCCATCCTCAACACCGGCAATGCTGAAATTTCAAGTTTCAACACACAATATTCAAATAAGCTGCTCGGAGTCTACAGCCGTACCACCTCGCTGCCCAAGGGCACCTTCTACACCCTCAACACCTCCGCTGGCAAGCCCATCATGAAGCGCCCCGCCATCTCCCTGGTGGCAGCCAACAATATCTACCTGCCCTACGAGCAAGGCTTCATGCCCGACCTCGACACCTACACCTTCGACTTCGATGACCTCGTGGACGCCATCAACGATGTAGAGAACAGAGAACAGGGAACAGAGGTCAAAACTCAAACCTCAAACCTCAAACCTCAAACCAACTATGACCTCCAGGGACGACCCACACAGGCAACACCCAAAGGACAAATCTACATCCACGACCACCGGAAAGTCATTGAGAAGTAAGGCGCGCACTCTCAGGAAACACATCAGGTAAAGACAAAATCTAATCGCGCCGAAACAAAATCTAATCGCGCCAATATCAAATCTAATCGCGCCGAAACCGAAAGGCTCTGCGCGATTAGATTTTTTCTTCACGCAATACCATAGAATTTCCTCGCAATAAAAAGGCGTGTCCTCGCGACAGGATTTTCTTGTCGGGCGATTTTTTCCCTTTAAGTCTGCATTTCTCTTTGATCTCTAAAATTGCCCTATAACAGCCTTAGCAAAAACCAGAGGCTTTGCGATGCCTGAGGCTTTACCTCCCCGTTTTTTACGAACTAGTTCAGAAGACAAGGCTTTTATCAAAATTTTTTAGAAATATGCGACTTTTCCCTACGTCTTACAGATTGTTTTTGTATCTTTGTGCGGTTTATGAATAAGCAACAGAATACATATTCAAGGAACTATAACCAATAACTGTTAAAACATATATTACATGAAAAAATTCTTTACTCTTTTGGCTCTCGCCGCCATGGCCGCCTCATGGACCACCATGAGCGCACGCTGGATTGTGGGCGAGCGCAAGAATGCCAGCCAGATTCACGCGGGCGACACGGTGGTGCTGCAGCTGGCTTACAGGCAACTTTACTCAGACCGCTATCTGCAGATAGCTGACGAGAACTACCCCGACCTTGACCTTATGATTGCCCCGGGCCTCGGCGTGGGCAGCGCAGCAGTCATCACCTTTGAGGAAGGTCCCAACGACATCCGCACCGATGCCCCCACCTTATATATAAAGATGGTTGCCAACGGCAAGTACATTGCCAACAAGTACTACAACTGGTACGACAAAGGCATGGAGCTTACCGACAACATTGACCAGGCAGCCCCCTTCCAGGTGCTCAACTGCGGCGAGGAGATTCCGTGGTACGACGAAACGGCCGACAATCCCGAACGCAGAAGATGGAACAGGGAAGATGACGCCATCTGGGACGACAACTCCGTGGGGTTCTCCGTATCGCCCAGCGAGACAACCTTCGCCTATCTGTCGTTTTGGAACTACAGCAAGACCATTCCTCGCGCTATCACATGGAGCTACAGCAGCGGCAACCAATGGAACGCCTACGCCGTAACCTACGAGGAAGACCTGCGCGAGGACCTGCAGAAACTTATCGATGCCTACACTGCTGACGCTGAATATATCGGCGGCACCGACCCGGGCTTCTATACCCAGGACAAGGTGGAAGCCTATGAGGGAGTTCTGGAGAACGCACTGCTCATCAGCTATGACCCCAGCTCGTCAGACGAACTGCTGCGCAGCACCTACGACGACCTCAAGGCTGCCCGACTGGACATGATGGCCTCGCTCATCCCCATGCAGGAGGGATACTACTACATCATCAACGATGATGAGAACATCGCCAACAACGGCGTTACGCCAAAGGCGATGTTCATCAACGAGATATCCAACAACTATTACTATGGCCCCTTCGACGAGAATGACATCAAGTTTGTCTATAAGGTTTCGCCGAGAGAGGACGGATTCTGGGACGTGCAGAACCTCAAGTCTGACTATATGCTCGGCATTGCGACCGAATTCACCGGTCTCTTTACCGCCACCAACGACCGCTCCTACTACACCAAGCTCACCTGCTGGCAGGGCTCCGGCTCATGGTATATCGAGACCCACAACGGCACCCGATTCTGGGCGATGACCGCCCGCAACAATCCTGCCGAAGCCGATGAGACCGTTGGCCAGGTTTACGCCTACAATGGCGCAGAGGTAACCAACGCGCCTCACCTGCGCTGGGGCTGGCGCTTCCAGCGCCTCACTGACGAGCAGATGGCCAAGTTCCAGAACGAGAAGGAGCAAGTGGACCGCACCGCTGAGCTGAGAGAACTGGTAAGCGAGGCCAACGACATCTACGCCAAGCTGTTCAACTACACCGTGGGCGACGAAGGCCTCGTCAAGGTTGTCAACGGCGGTGCCTACGAGGCACCCACCGATGAGAGCCAGATAAGGTTTGGCACTGCCAGGGGAGACGGCACAAACTATCTCTACATGGCCGGCAAGTATGAATACCTCATCGACGAGTATGACTCCACCTACATCAAGTGCGGCGACTATATTGACATCGACGTCAAGACTCCCGTGCAGACCGTCACCTTCAAGTGGGAGACTCGCTGCGCCAGCATGAAGTACGGCACAGCCAACCAGCACAAGTGGGGAGTGGAGGAACGCCCCAACCAGATTGAAATCTACGCATCCAACGACACCGTGGGCGGCAACTGGACCAAGGTGGGCGGCAACACCTTCGGCGGAGTAACCGACGAGGAGCGCACCAATCCTTTCCCGCCCGTAGTCTATACCCTCGACATGGGCGAGCCATACAGGTACATACGCTACGCCGTCATCAGCAATGCCAGCGGCGGCACCAGCGCAACGCTGGCCGCCTTCCAGGTTTACGGCTCCGTCATCGACGAGACCACCTCGCAGTACTACACCACCGAGGGACTTAAGGACAAGGCCGACGCCCTGGACTCCCAGGCAAAGGCCAGCGCCGCCATAGTGGAGGCCAACACCGCCACCGACGAGGACATCCAGACGATGAAGTCTGCCCTGGCAGCAGTGAAGGAGCTCTACGCCGACACCACGGCCCTGGCAGCCCTCATCAGCGAGTGCGAGGTGCTGCTTGACGGCGTGCAGGTGGGCGACGGCATGGGCCAGCTCAGCGACGAGAGCCTCAAGACCAACCTTGAGCAGGCCATCAGCGACGCACGCAAAAATGCCTTCGCAATACCCGTGTCTGCCAGCGCGGTCAAGGCCGCCGAGGCTGCCATCAAGGAGGCCAAGACAGCCTTCATGGCCGGACTCAAGACTTTTGAGGAGGGTAAGTGGTACTTCATCACCAACCTTGACACCGAGCGCACCGGCGCCGAGACAGACGACGACGCATACTGCTATGGCTCAGCCATCTATCTCAACAGCAAGCGCCCGGGCAGCAGCGTGACCAAGTGGGGCCTCTTCGACATGGGCAGCATGTCGCTCAACGCCGACGGCAACCCCAAGGCCATGTGGAGGTTTGTTCCCGTGGAGGGCACCGGCTACTACGCCATCCAGAATATGTACAACGCCTACTACCTGGGCGACTTCGCAGGCGAAAATATCAACCTGCCCATCAGCGAGACGCCCGTGCCCTACAACATTGCCTACGTTGGCAACGCTAAGTTCACCCTCACGCCCATGACCGCCAGCAATAAGACCGGCGCCAACCTGTGGCCCGAGGGAGCAGCCAACGACGTGGTGTGCCACGCACCTGGCACTCCCGCCTCGGCATGGACCTTCGTGGAGGCTGTACCCGAGGAGCAGCAGGCCATCTCCATCAGCGACTTCCCCATGAACTACATTGACGTGATGGCACTGCCCTACAACATCAGCGACATTGCCACCTACAACGACGACGTCCACACCTATGCCGTCCGCAAGATTACCCAGGAGATGGACGGCGAGGAAACAGTGACCACCGTTGAGCTGTACGAAAAGAATGAGTTCGCCGCCGGCGAGCCCTGCATCATCGTGCTTGGCGACACCGCCACTGACAAGGAGATGGAGGACTTCGACCTCATCATCCCCTTCCCCAGCGAAATGCTCGACCACAGCAGCACATTCGTCAGCAACGGTATCCTCGGCGCACTCCACGACCTCAAGTGCGGCGACGGCACAGCCATCTGCTCTGACGGCAAGCACTTCACCGCAGTGGTCGGCGAGGGACACGGCTTCGGCGCACAGACCGGCGTCATCGACCTCTCCACCTACAAGGGTGAGGTGGCCGGCCAGGAAACGGCCTACACCCTCGTCATCCGCGGCATGGCCCAGCTGAGCAATGCCACTGGCGACGTTGACGGCGACGGCAACGTCAACACCGCCGACGTAGTGGCAGCCTATGCATTCATCATCCAGGGCGAGGAATCCGGCTTCACCGACAAGGCTGCCGACGTCAACGGCGACGGCGATGTCAACTCCGCCGACGTGGTGGCCATCTATGCTGCCATCATCGGTCCCGTCAGCACAGTTCTGGAGACGGCCGACGTAATGCCCGAGTACCCAGGCGGAGGAGAAGCGTGCGCAAAATTCGTCTCCAAGAACCTGCGCTACCCCATCGAAAGCGTAAACAACAATGCTACGGGCCTGGAGCTCGTCCGCTTCGTTGTAAATGAAGACGGCACCATCGGCAACATAGAGATTCTGGAAAGCGTAGATCAGTATTGCGACGCCGAAATAATCCGCATTGTCAAGCTGCTGCCCAACTTCACCCCCGGTCAGCAGGACGGCAAACCTGTCAAAGTTTGGTACACAATCCCCGTCAACTTCAACATAGAAGCCATGCCTCAATAGCCACCACCCATTCATATATCCAGTCCCCGCAGGTTCTCAATCTGCGGGGACTGTTTCTTTTATCCCCATCCGACAGAAATAATAACCCTCGCCAGAGAAATTTACTCCGAGCTCACGCCAAGAAAACCCCATCTTGCGTTAAGTTTCCCGTTCTCGCGGGAGTTTTAAATTTCTCCCGCGAGCCCCCCCTCTCCCCGTTTTTTTTGTGTGCGTTGAGCGTTGTATTCTCGTTTTGTTTCGCTCTTGTCGGCTTAATTTTTATGTTTTTCGTTATTGTTGCAGTAATTGTTGGTTCTTTTATAGAAAAAGGCAGTGTGATTGCCTTGCGGTTGCGAAGTTATTCGTAACTTTGGTGGCTGAAAAAGCGGTTAGCGGTCAAGAGTAGCAGAGCCATTTTAATTTGACGATTGGACAATTTCACAATTAGACAATTTAGCAGGCCGTTGGGCATAAATTTTTAAATAATTTCTGTGCCGCTTCGCTCTCAAATTTCAAACCTCAAATAATTGATAATTGAATAACTTTAACTTTAATGAAAATGAAAAAATTCTTTACCCTTTTGGCTCTCGCCACCATGGCCGCCTCATGGACCACCATGAGCGCACGCTGGATTGTGGGCGAGCGCAAGAGTGCCGACCAACTGAAGGTGGGCGACACTGTGGTGATTGAGCCTGCCAGCCAGGAGCGCTGGGCAGGATGGTATCTGCAAGCTGCCGACGATACCCACAAAGGCTACGGCGTAATGGTCAGCGAAGGCCTCGGTATCGGCGATGCCGCCATCATCACCCTGGAGCAGGGACCTAACGACATCCGCACGGATGCCCCCACAGTGCTCCTTAAACTGGTAGGCAGCGACCAGTATGTTGACAACCACTACTGGGACTGGCCCGGCGGCGGATTCCACGCTACACCTAATATCGAGAAAGCTGCGCCCTTCCAGCTGCTCACCTGCGCCGAGCCCGCACCGTGGTACGACGCCACGGCAGGCGACGACTTCATCAACTGGAGCAACGCCCCCTGGGTGGCCAAAGATGATGCCGCATGGGACGATAAGTCGGTGGTACTCAGCGTTTCACCCAGCGAGACTGACTTTGGCTACGTCAGCTTCAGCAGCGACTCGCAGGGTTGGGGTGGCGGCGACCATATCATCCTCAGCCACTGGACCCACTCCTGCCAGTTTAACTTCTACGAGGTGAAGTATGAGAAGGAGGTGCGCCAGGATCTGGAGGAACTGATCAATGCCTACACATCCTCGGCCATGGACTATGCCGGTGGCACCGACCCGGGCTACTATGCCCAGGAGGCTATCGACGCTTATGAAAGTCTGCTGGAACAGGCGATGGTTATCTGCTACGACGGCTCGGCAACTGACGAGCAGGTGATAAGCATAGGCCAGCAGCTCAAGGCTGCACGCGAAGCCATGCTGACATCCAGCATTCCCATGAGCGAAGGCTACTACTATATTATAAATGATATGGAAGAAGCCATCAACCAAGGCGTGACGGAGAAGGCCATGTATGTCAACGAGGACCGCAACCAGATCTGGTGGGGTCCCTTCAAGGATGGCGACATAAGCTTCGTGTTCTACGTATCGCAGTATAAGGACGGCGAGAACTGGCTGGTGCAGAACCTCAAGACCAACCAGTACTTCGGCCCCACCGACGGCTACACCAAGCCCTTCACTCCCGCAGTGGAGAACACCTTCTACACCAAGTTCGTCCCCTACGAGGGCACCGGCTCATGGTATATGACCACCCACAACGGCAGCAGATTCTGGGGTATGGGCGCCAACGGCGACCCCAGCGCTTCCGATGATTCCAACGGCCCGGTGTATGGCTACAACGGTGTGGAGATCCGCAACAAGCCCCACCAGAAGTGGACATGGCGCATGAGGAAAATCACCGACCAGGAGACTATCGACAGATTCATGGAATATAAGGAACAGGCCGACCGCACCAGCGAGCTCAACAACCTGGTGAAGGAGGGCAGCAGCCTCTATGCCAAGCTCTTCAACTTTACCACCGACACCAGCGAGGGCCTCATCAAGGTGGCCACCGGCGGAGCGGACGAGGAGCCTACGGCTGACAACCAGGTGACCTTCGCCTCCATAATAAAGGAGGGTCCCGAATGGGCCGACAGGTATCAGTTCCTCATCGATGAGAGCGACACCACCTACATGAAGGGACGCGGCTATATCCAGATTGACATCAGCCAGACCCCGCAGAGCATGGTAAGCTTCTTCTACCAGCGCCGCGGCGCCAACCAGAAATATCCCAACGCCGGCGAATGGGGCGAGCAGGAGCGTCCGGCCCAGACCACCATCTATGCAGCCAACACCTTGGAGGGCGACGGCGACTGGACCGTCATCGGCACCCTCGACATGAGCGAGCTCACCGACCCCATCATTGCCTCCGTCAACATGGGCAAGGAGTATAAGTATCTGCGCTATCAGGTAGAGGCCAACAAGTCGGGCGGCAACTTCTTCACCCTCGGCGGATTCCAAGTGTATAAGGCCAGCATCGACGAGGCTACCTCGCAGTACTCCACCACCGAAGGTCTTAAGGACAAGGCCGACGCCCTGGCCGTCAAGCTCGACGAGAGCAAAGCCATCGTGGCTGCCGACAACGCCACCGAAGCCGACATCCAGGCTCTGCGCCAGGCCATCGACGCCGTGAGCGAGCTGTATGCCGACACCACCGACCTTGCCAACCTCATCAGCGAATGCGAAGTGCTGCTCAACGGCGTGCAGGTGGGCGACGGCATGGGACAGCTCAGCGACAAGGCCCTGGCCACCACCCTCAGGCAAGTGATTGACGTGGCTCGCGAGACAGCCTTCACCAGCCCCATCGACGTGCAGGTGGTCAAGGCCAGCACCGCAGCCATCAAGGAAGCCAAGGAAGCCTTCATGGCCGGACTCAACACCTTTGAGGTGGGCAAGTGGTACTTCATCACCAACCTCGACGATGAGCGCTTCGGCGACGACGGCGCCGAGGATGCCTTCTGCAGCGGCTCAGCCATCTATCTCGACAAGAATACGCCCAACGCCTCCATTACCAAGTGGGGCCTCTTCGACCGCGCAAGCATGAGCCTCAATGCCGACAACAACCCTAAGGCCATGTGGCGATTCGTTCCCGTGGAAGGCACCAGCTACTTTGCCATCCAGAATATGTACAACGGCTACTACCTCGGCGACTTCGCAGGCAACAATATCAACCTGCCAATCAGCGAGACCCCTGTGGCCTACGACGTGGCATACATAGGCAACGCCAAATTCAACCTCATACCCAAGACCCGCTCCAACAAGGAGAACCTCGTACTCTGGCCCGAGGGCTATGAGGCCGACGTGGTTTGCCACGTGGCCGACAACGCCGCAGCATGGACCTTCGTAGAGGTTGTGCCCGAGGAGCAGGAGTCTATCGTGCTCTCCGACTTTGCCTTCAACCTCATCGACGTGATGGCCGTGCCCTACAACATCAGGGACATTGCCGAATATAACGACGACGTCCATACCTACGCCGTGAAAAAGGTAACCCAGGAGGAGAACGGCGAGGGCGAGCTTATCACCACCATCGAGTTCTACGAGAAGAATGAGTTCGCAGCCGGCGAGCCCTGCCTCATCGTGCTGGGCGACACCGCCAAGGCTAGCGAGTTCGAAGACTACGACATGGTCATCCCCTTCCCCACCGAATTTGTGGAAGATGCCCATGGACATGAATTCGTAAGCAACGGCATCGTGGGTGGCCTCCACTCATACTCCGCCGCCGAAGGTACCGCCATCTCCAGCGGCAAGAACTTCTTTGCCGTTGACGCCAAGGGTAATGCCTACGGTGCACAGACCGGTATCCTTGACCTCTCCACCTACAAGCGTGCCATCGAGGATCAGGAGACTGCCTATACCCTCGTCATACCCGGCATGGCCAAGATGACCGCTACTGCCGACGTTGACGCTGACGGCAATATCAACACTGCCGACGTAGTGGCTGTCTATGCATTCATCATCCAAGGCGAGGCCTCCGGCTTCACTGCCAAGGCTGCTGACGTCAATGGCGACGGCGACGTCAACTCTGCCGACGTAGTGGCCATCTATACCGCCATCGTAGGCCCCGACGGAGCTGGCAGCCCCATCTTCAAGGCCCAGATGCTCAAGAACTAAATCTATACACAGAGTCCCCTATGCCTCTCACCCTGCGCATAGGGGGCTCATTGTTTTTCTAAGACAAAGACAAAACCCTCTCTGGCTCCCCAGGGGAGGACTAACAATAACCAATAGCCGTTAAACGTTAACGAAAACGAAAGCTCTTGACTCACGACTGAACAAGATCAAATTGTGAAATAGTAAATAGTGAAAGCGTCTTCACTGTGAATTTACTTGGTTCCTAATTCCTAATTCCTAACTCCTAATTCCTAATTCCTAACTTCTATGAAACACCGTATCTTTATCCTCGCAGTGCTGGCCGCCTTCATGCTGGCAGGCACAGTATCGGCCCAGGTGCCGTCGATTCCGCGCAAGACCACCACAGCCAAGCACACCACCGCTACCACACAGCGCAACCCCAACGTGGCATGGGGCACACAGTACGACTGGCTCTCCACTCGCTACGCCACCTACGATGACATCCGCAATTATGACAGCGGCCAGATTCGCGTGCTCAAAAACTCTATATATGCTCGCCACGGCCGCAGGTTTAAGGATGCCAACCTGCGCAAATACTTCAACTCACAGCCGTGGTACAATCCGCGCTACGACGAAGTGCCCGCCAAGCAGTTCAACAAGTATGAGAATGCCAACATCGCGTTCCTGAAAAAATACGAAAAATAATCACTCATGATTAGGCTCATAGCCGTAGTCGCTTCACTCATTGCGCTGCTTGCCGCCTGCGGCAAGCCTGCCCCTGTCTACAAAGAGAAAACTCAGCAAGAACGTAGCGAGAGCTACCATCGCGACCTCAAAACGCCCGACCTGCAGCTCTTCGGCCTGCGTGGCAACGTGCAGTCAGCTGAGACCACGCTCAGCAAGGGCCCTGCCAAGGGACAGAGCCTTTACCTGTGTTTTATGCCTAACGGAATGCTGGAGAGCGTCATCTTCGGTGGCGACAGTCTGGAGATTGTGCGCAACAATTCCGGCGAAGTGCTGCAGATGCTCTCGCCCTCCGGCCAAAAGGTCTTGTCCGAGATAGTCAACGGCTACGACTCCCTGAGCCACGTCATTTACTATTGAACCCAGAGCCCCCTCTGAATGCAAAGATTCAGAGGGGGCTCTGTTCTCCTCCCCTTTAGGGAGGGCATTAGGGGGGACTCTATTCCTTCATCAGCTGGTCAAGAAAATTGTCGAGGTCTTGGTCAAGGCCTTGCATCAGTTGCTGAGAATCAAGCACCATCAGGTGGTCGTCAACCAGATAGAGTTCTGCCACCGTCTCCTTGTCTTCATCAACAAGGATGAAGCTATACGGCTTTAGCAGCGAGAGACTCTCCAGCTGCTCCTTGTGATCAGACAGGTATGAGGTAAGCACATTGACTATTTCAGCATCGTCGGCCGACTCTTTGCCAACCCACTCCTCTACCACGGCAGAGTACACCTCATTGTCATCGTCGTCATAAACGGCCAACTGGCCCGTGTCGGCATTCACCTGCATAAGCACATCGGTCATCACGGGGTCGTCAGCACCGGCAGGATAACGTTTGGCCAGTGCGCTGAAGGCATCATCAAGAATTTGCAATATCTGATTGTTCTGAGCCATAGCATGGTTGTTTGGCGGTTGGTTACTCTCCTTCGGGGGTGGGCGCCGGGGCTGGTGCAGGAGCCGGTGCAGGCTCCACTGAGGCTGGAGCAGGGACTGGCGCAGGGGCTTCTATCTCTATCTCCTCGCTCTCTGCCGGTATCTCCTCAGGCACCGCAGTGCGTATCACGGGCTTTACCACGGGCTCTTCCTCCACCTTGGCAGGCGTAGTGTCAGGGGGCAGCATTTGCATGGTGGCAACGGAATCTGCTTCCTCAGCCTCATCGCTGTTAAGAACTCCCGATGTGGTGAAGACCAGAGCTATGCACACTATGGCCAGCACAATCACAGCCACTATCAAGATATATGTCAGTAGGTTACGCTGCTTCTTGGGCTCCACGCTGCGCTCCTCATAGCGTGGCGGATAATAAGGCGGCTGAACGGGTTCAAGTGTAGGCGCAGAAGACCCTCCACTGGGAGCCTCACCTCCTCCAGAGGGAGAAGATACACCTTCAGGGGAGTTGGACGGTGCTGCAGCTCCAGTGTTTACGGTAAGATTCTCTCCCTCCAGGGGAGTTGATGGAGCCGGAGCAGCCATTATCATCTCCAGCGCATCGCTGGTTGGCAGTCCGCACTGCGGGCAGTGAGCGGCACGGTCGGAAAATACCTTGCCGCATTCAGGGCATTTAATAAGAGACATCTTTTATTTACTGTTTCACTATTTACCATTTCAAGCCGTCCAGGCCTAAAAAAACCTGCGACTTTAAGTATTTCGGTGCGAAGATATGATTTTTTTGTGTAAAAGACTTAAACTTTGCCTTATTTTATTATCAGAAAAAGCATTTTTACCTTTTTCTACACCGATTTGCAACATTTTAGCGAGTAATGAAATGGCGCATAATGCCCTCTGCACTGCGCAGTGAGCCAACAGTGCGCAGCGTTTCCTTCGTCACCACTACTTTGCGGTCTTCCACCACACCGGCTGTAGCATCAGCAAAGACGGTGCTATTGCTGATATTAAGAATTCTGTTGCTTTTATTCACCACATTGGTCCGCATACCCCTAAGCACAGGAGATGTGGCAGTCTTAAGCCTGACATTGCTTCCGAGTTGGCACCCGTTGTCGCTACCCTCGCGCCCCTCGAAGCGTATGGGGCCGTCAATCACGTTGTCAAAAATTCTATTGTTGACATTCACTATGGCTGTTTTGCTCTCTTGGCTTTTCTCTATATTGGGCGTATAGCGTGAGTCTATCGAATAGCTGTTGGGCGTATTGACAATCAGATTTCCGTAGATCTGGAAATTATAGGCGCCGTCGTCGCAATAGATACCGTTATTGTCGCATGCGCCGTTGTAGTCGTGGATGAAGTTATGGCGCACGGTCACGTCGTCGTTCTGTGTATAGATATATATGGCGCCGGTGTCCATGGTGGAGTGGCTTAGCCAGTCGGCCATATAGGAGGGAGTATAGTAAAGCTCGTTATTCTCCACTATGCCCGTCTCCTCAGTGCGCTTGTCGGCTTTCCACCATGTGCCAACGGCAATACCGCATGAACCGAAGTTGCGCAACTCATTGTCGGCTATATAGTAATCCCTGCCTGAGCAGCGTATGCAGAAGGAATTGGTGCTAGACAGGCTCATATCCTCAAACCTGCAAGCGGCCACCCTCGTATTGAAGGAATAGGCGGAATTGACGCCGTAGTTGTAGCATCTGTTGAAATGGCAGCGCTCAACATTAACATTCTCGCTGCCTCTCACCTCCACCACCCTGCTGCGTATGCCAGTAAAGCGGCATCCGCTCAGAGTGATGCTTTTGCCCTTGGCCTCATTTATATATATAAGGTAGCCGGCTTCCACCGTCGGTTTCTCTCCATTTCCTCCAAACTTGACGCCGCTCAGTTCAAACGTGCCGAAGGTGCTCCTGTCAATCGTCAAAAAGCGCGTAGGCACCACCTCGTCACCGTCAGTAACGTTCGGATGCTCCAACCTGAAGCGCGGCATCACCTCCTGACCGGGGATTCTCTTATGGGTGTAGCCGTAGTCCAGATTTACATTGTAGCAGTTATAGCCCTTGTTGAAAGCCAGGTCTTTGGCCGTAAAGTATATCCAGCTCTTGCTTATGCGCTCCACCCTGTATGTAAGCGACTTAAACCACTGGACAATGCGGATTGACCACTGACCACCGGCTTCCGAACTCTCGAACTCTCGCACTCTCGCACTTCCCTGGCCCTTGGGCACATGCACCCGACAGAGCTTGCTCTCTTCATCCACCACCTCTATGAGTCGGTCTGTCTCAATAAGGCCACCGGGCAGGAGCGTATCAGTTTCCACTATCGGCAGGAGCAGACAGCCGTCACCCTTTATACTGACATTTACGTTATCCCATTGCTTGCCAGAGAACGTAAGGTGCTTCTCCCGAAATCGAAATGTGTTGCTGCCAAGGTCTGCCACCACACTCTTGGCGCCGCCCTTGACGGCAGCATCAATCTTTCGGCCCAGCACGTTAAAGTCTTCCTGCGTATTAATGAGCAGGGTATCTGCCGATGCGGCCCACGTCGGTATAGCCAACAGAAGGAAAACAAACGAAGCGAGATATAAGATTAGAGATTTCATTGGTTATTCTTTTGATAGTTCAGCCATTCGTTGCAGCATCTCGCGGTAGTGGGCAAGAGTATTCCAAATTCCGTCTTCGGAAAGCACTCCGCGCTTTAGGTTGCGGGGCAGCAGCCCGGACTCGTCAGCCTTCAGATCCTCGCGCCAATCCTGCCCATAATAGTATTCTGTCAGTTGGCGCACGGCATCCTTGGCACCTTCAAGCCTATTGAGAGCACTGTCCGCTTCGCGGAGCGCAGACTGCACCTCATCAAGCAACTGCTCCATGGCCTTGATGCGACTAATCATCCGATTCCTTTGACTACACAACATAATAATGCAACGCAAAATTACACTTTTTTTGTAAAACTGCTCACAAACGCGACAACAGTTAATAAATAGCTACACTCAATTTCTCCTCAGCGTAAACACAAAGCGCAGTCCGCCTTCCTGCGGAGCCTCAGCCCTGATTGTTCCGCCATGCAGAAGCACGGCATTCTTGACTATCGCCAACCCCAGGCCCGTACCGCCATGCTCACGGCTGCGGCCCTTGTCCACACGATAGAAACGCTCAAAGATTCGGTCAAGATGCTCAGGCTCAATGCCCACTCCGTTGTCGGTATAGGTAAAGAGCCACTCTTCTCCACTCTTCTCTGCCGCAATCTCAATAACGGCACCGTTGCCCGCATAGCTAATGGAATTGTCTATCAAATTGCTGAAGATGCCGTGTAGCATCATAGCGTTGCCTTTTATCACTATGCTCTGCGGCAAACAGTTGCGCACCTGCATCTGCTTGGCTTCCAGGTGCAAGGCCACATCCTCTATGGTTTCCTCCACCATCTTGGCCACGTCAACCCGCTCGCGAGTAAGACTGTCGGCGGCATAATCCATCCTGTTGAGCGCCGACAGATCTTGCAGGAGCGTCGTCAAGCGCTGCGCCTGACCATGGGTACGCTGGATAAAGGTAATGCGCTTTTCCGCATCAATGTCGGGATTGTCCATCAGTGTCTCAGTATATCCAAGAATGCTTGCCACGGGAGTTTTGAGCTCATGGGCTATGTTCTGAGTCAGCTCACGTCGCATCATAGCCTGCTTCTCCTGCTTCTCGCGGCTTATGCGCTCATCCATGCGGCGAGCATAGCGCAGCAGTAGCAGCGACAATCCCGCCATCACTACCAGGGAGAAGATAAACAGGTGCCAGTCGCTGGCCTCGTGAAAAGGCGCAAAAAACTTGCGGTCGTAGTCTTCAAAGAGTATAAAGATTACGGCATAGACGACAAATATTGCCATCACGCTAAAAAACATTTTCTTGCCTTCAGACATAGCTCAAACACAATTTTCAAACACATATCCATAGCCCTGGCGAGCCACTATGTGGACAGCATATCGGCCAAGCTTCTTACGCAGCCTGGTGATATTGACATCTACAGTGCGGACGGTGACCACAAAACCCGGCCACACGGCTTCCATCAGTTCCTGACGCGAGAGCACCTGCCCCTGCCTGCTCATCAGCAGGTGCAGCAGTTCAAACTCCGTCTTGGTCAGCAGGGCAGGACTGCCATCTATGCTTACAGCCATCTGGTCGAGATTCATCACCAATCCCTCGTGCTGCAGGACTTCATTATAATTGGTGGCAGCTACGGCTGTGCGACTGAGCACAGCTTTCACCCTGGCCATCACCTCACGCACAGAAAACGGCTTGGTGATATAGTCGTCGGCACCTAAGCGAAAACCCTCCAGCTTGTCTTCCTCCTCGCTCTTGGCAGTAAGGAAAATCACAGGAATGTCAACCTTCTGCGCCAATTCATAGCCCGACATACCGGGCATCATCACATCCAGCAGCATCAAGTCAACCTCTCCAAGGTTCATGCCCAAGGCCGCTTCAGCGGAGTATGCCGTACTCACAGCATAACCCGCCGCCTCGAGATTAAAGCGCAGAATCTCGCAGAGATCCGGCTCGTCATCTACCACCAAGATGTGCCATTGTGCCATAGTTGTAGATTTTTCAGTTAGTCACAAAGTCACAAAGTCGCAGAGTCACAAAGACGCAGAGTCAAGAGAAATTAGGAATTAGTAATCCCAGCTAAACGTCAATTATCAACTATCAATTCCGGACTCGGCTAAATTGTCCAATCGTAAAATCGTGAAATCGTGAAATAAAAAGGCTATTTTCCAAATCGGGCCTCTACGACATTCACAACATAATCGCCCAGCTTCTCAAGATGACTGATAATATCGGCATAAACGGTGCCCAGCACATAGCCATACTCGTGATTGTTGACCGCCAGCACATTGTCATTCTTCAGTTGCCTGGCCAGAGCGTTGATGCTATTCTCCAGGCGGAAGGACTCGCGTATGTCGTTCTCCTCCCTCGGGTTGCCCATCACCGTATTCATCTGGCTGAGCGCATCGTCACACAGCTGCATCAAGTCATGAAGGTTTGCATACTGGCTCTCAGTCAGGTCATAGCCCTTCTCCTTGTTGGCCGCCGTGCTGTGCAGCCTGTCGATGGTGCGTGCCACATTGTAGCATGCATCGCCGATACTCTCCAGCTCGCTCACCTCGCGCATCATCTGGCGGATCTTAGTCTTGGTCTCAGCCGAGAGGTGGTCGTCGCTCACCTGCGCCAGGTAATTGGCGATGGCCAGCTCCGTCTGGTCAGTGGCGTCCTCCTCGCTCTCTATCTGGATGAAAAGGCGTGAGAAATGTTTGCGATTGTCGTCATCCAGCAATTCGCGCACCATGCCGAACATCTTGCGTACCGTCTGGGCGAACAGCACAGTCTCCTTCTGTGCCTGCAGCACGGCAATCTCAGGGGTCTGCACCAGTCCGTGGCCGATGTACTGCAGGCGGTTGCTGATATTATCGGCCTGCTTCCTATCCTTGATCACCCAGCAGACAATCTTCTCTATCTGCGGGATAAAGCCGATGAGCAGCGCCGTATTGGCCACGTTGAAGCATGTGTGGAACGTGGCGAGCACCACGCTGAGCTTGGCTGCGTTCTGCATGAAGACGGCATTGCCCACAGCCTCCCGCGTCATGGCAGAGTCATAGCCCACTATGCCACAGGCCATATCAACAAACGGATGAAACACCGCCAGCATCCAGCATACGCCGAACACATTGAAGAACATGTGGGCAAAGGCAGCCCTGCGGGCCTGAGTAGAGGCCGACAGCGCCGCCAGGTTGGAGGTGACCGTGGTGCCGATATTCTCACCCATCACCAGCGCAATGCCCTGATAGATAGGCAGCGCTCCCGACGAGCAGAGTATCATCGTGATGGCCATCACCGCAGCCGACGACTGCACGCACATCGTCAGCACGCCGCCGATGAGCAGGAACAATAGCGTAGTGCCCATACTGTTGGGGTCAAAGGAGCTGAAGAATCCCAGCACCGCCTCATTCTCGCCCAGGTTCATGTCGGCGCCCGTCTGGCGCAGAGTGCCGAGGCCGAGCAGCAGGAAAGCCATGCCAAAGAGGAAGTAGCCGCCCGTTTCATGCCTTTTCTTGTAGATAAGAAACATGGCAATGATAAACAGGGGCCACACGAAGTCAGTGATGTTAAACGACAGTCCCGCCGACATAATCCAGGCCGTCAGCGTAGTGCCGATGTTGGCACCCATGATGATGCTGATGGCCTGTGCCAGCGTCAGCAACGCCGCATTGACGAAGCTCACCGTCATCACCGTAGTGGCGGTGGAGCTCTGCACGGCAGCCGTCACCGCCACGCCCGTCAGCATACCCGTGAAGCGGTTGGTAGTCATCCTCGCCAGCACGTGCCTGAGCTTGGGCCCAGCCATCTTCTGGAGAGCCTCGCTCATCATCTTCATACCGAAAATCAGCAATCCCAGCGAGCCCAGCAGCTTAAGGGCAGCGCTCATGTAGTCAATGTTAGAGTCCATCGTAGGTTAGCGGTTATTAGAATTGAAGAATTTAAGGATTTAAGAATTGAAGTAACACTTCCATTTTTCAACTTTTCAATTTTTCAATTCTTCTCCCCAGTTAGGGGGAAGGGGCATCTAAATGCCTTTTAATTGGCAAAGTTAAGCAAATTTTTTTTCTTAGCGCATCTTTAGACATTACAATATTATTACAGAATGCAGAGGAAACGCCAAAAGACATACATCGAGATGTAGATTCGCCGTTTTTACGGTAGCGATATTTTGCCATCTCAAAAAGAAATCATACATTTGTCGCAGAGAAAGAAAAACGAATTTTTCAAACGCAAAACCAAAGGAAAGATGAAGATGAGAACAATCACGCTGATGCTCCTGCTTCTCTCCGTGTTCACATCGTGGGCCGACGACGAGACGCAGCGCCTCGTGGTCTGGCAAAAGAGCGGACAGAAGGTCTTTTTTGACCTGACCGAGGAGCCGGAGACCACCTTTGAGGGCGGCAAGCTCGTAATCCGCACCAGCCGCACCACGGTAAGCTATCCGCTGACCAGCGTGCTGCGCTACACCTACGAGGGCGGCACCATCACCGACGTGGGCGAAGCCAAGATGCGCCCAGGCGAGATGCGCTTCATGCAGAATGACAACACTATGGCCTTCGACGGACTGCCCGAGGGTATGCGCCTCGACGTCTACACCCTCGACGGCCTGAAGGTCAAGACCGTGCAGGCCCAGGATGGGCAGCGCACCGTAATCTCCCTCGCCGACCAACCGGCCGGCACCTACATTGTCAAGGCAGGCGACACAACCTTTAAATTCCTGAAGCGATGAAGACTCTACATTATAATATATATAGGTGTACTCTCGGCAACAGGAACGCCTGGTTGCTGCTGGTGCTCAACGTACTATTCTCCGTGTTCAGCGAACTGAAGGCCCAGGAAGCATTCTACATCTACCGCAACGACGGCGACTTCAACGGATTCTTCTTCGACGAGGTGCTGAGGATGGGCTATTCCAGGATTGACCTCGACTCCATTGAGCACGACGTCTACGTGGTGCAGGAGATAGAACTGGCCGACACCACCTACCGCATACCCCTGGCCGTCATCGACAGCATCGGCTTCCAGCAGCCGGAGATAAAGATGAACCCCAGGCTCACGATTCTCAACGGCAGCGAACTGGAGACTTATCTTAAATGGACAAACAACGATAATGGCACCATGTCCTTTAATCGGCTTCCCGCCAACCTCAAGCCGAAGGTGGGCGACGTACTCGTAGGCTACGACGATGACTCCGACCAGGCCTGGAAACTCTATGGCAGCGGCTTCGGAGGCGTGGTGGAGAGCGTTGAGGACTTTGACGAATACTCTGGGCCGACAACGAGGGTATTCTGCCGCGCCATCGAAAATATGGGCGAGGTGTTTGAACAGTTTATCACTGTAGAGAAGCTGACCGTTGACCAGCACGGCAACATGAGCCGCCGTCTCGCCGGAGTGAAGCCCGACGGCAAGAACTACCCGGAGGCCTCAGGCTCAGCAGAAGTTAACCTCATCGACTTCACCGCCAACCTGACGCGCGAGTGGCACCCCAGCGAAGGATCCAACATCAACCTCTCGGCGGAGGTGGGCGTCAAGTTCCGCGTACGCGTCACCTACGACATAGGCTGGACCAAGATGTTCGTCAAGCTCACCCGCGACCTGATTATTGACGCCAAGCCCTCGCTGGGCATGGCTGTGTCGAGCAGCTTCAACGTTGATGTCAGCGACCTCATACCCCTGCCCCGAATAATCTTCCCCGCCACATGCCCCATCTTCGAGACCGAGCCCTTGCCCACGTGGTTCATCCGCGGCGAGGGCAAGGTGGAGGCCAACCTCAACTTCCCCAAGGTGCACCTGGGCCTGGGCGAGGACATCATCATCGACACGCGACGCCTCTTCCCCATCGACTACGACCTCCACTGGGTGCCCGAGGAGAACAAGGGCAACGACCAGGTGATAGACATCGGCTCCACCAACGTAGTCTTCTCCGGCTACCTGCAGACAGGCATCAAGTTCTCGGCCAATATCTATACCGCCAGCTGGTACAAGAAGCTGCTCACCGGCGACATCAGCCTCGACCTCTACGCCGGCCCCAAGGTCAACGCAAGGCTGGAGTTCAGCACCGACTGGCTCAACGAGCCCAGCTCCACGTACTATTGGCTCCGCGACCAGGTGCTCACCGCCAGCTGGCTCTCGCTGGACCTTGAGGCCTCGGCCAGCGCCGCCGTGCTATGGAAAGACCCCGATCGGAAGACCTTCTTCTCAAAGAACTGGTCATTCTTCTGCGACACCCTGCGTCAGGTGCCAAGAATATTGTCGCTTGACGTGAACGTCAAGAACGACAAAGCGAAGTTCACCATCAAGACAGAGCGAGACCTCGTACCCGCCCACGACGTGCTGTACGTCGACCTCTATCGAGACGACAAGAAGGTAAAGACCGTGGAGGTAGGCCCCTACAAACGCGACGGTGCGCCCTTCACCACCACCATCTCCACCGACGGCATGCTGGGCGGCAAATACACTGCCGTGGTCTGCGTCTCGTGGGGAAGCTTCGGTACATATCCCACTAGTGTACGGACAGAATTCCATATCCCATACACCATAGAAGTCAACAAAAACAATCTCCACTTCGCCAACTCCGGCGCAGGGCTGGTGCAGAGAGTGCGCTTTACCACCAACGCCCCCAAGGAGGAAATAGGAGTTTGGAACGAAAGCAACTTCCCCGTCGATGTTGAAATAAAGACCATCAGCGAGAGCGCCGGCGAATACGAGGCAGTGTTCACCAGCCGCACCCACTACGACCTTTTCCCCCTTAAGGCCGAGCTGGTGCTGTACGCAGGAAACAGCCCTTCCGCATCTGAAACTATAACCTGCACGCAGGACGCCACTCTCGAGAATATGGTGACAGCCTCAATTTCTGTCTGGTTTAAGGACAGCAAAGGTGAACAACACAGTAGCACTGCGCCCTTCTGGACCGGTCTCCCGGATAATCCGGCTGTCCCGCTGACTCTGACAAGGGACGGTAGCGGCAACGTCACTGTCACCGGCGTCCTGACAGAGGAGAAGGATAACATCACACGCACAACAAACATCAGCATTACCCTTGTACCTTACCATAGCGAGGAAAGCGGTGCCCGCTATACCCTTAAAAGCGGAACCTTCTATTCTCACACACGCTATAATGATAGAGTATATTACACCTTCACAGCCAACCTTGTTCCCTCAGACTACGGGGAAGAGGGTTCAGAGACAACGTCTGGGGGCTACGCAAGTTGGGGCATAGACGATCTTTCACTTTTCACCGAGCGCGACAAACTGCGATGGGGTTGGTCTTTCACTCTGGAGGGCGCAAACTATCATTACGTAAGGAAATATGGCTATAGTAATGACATAGACGAGAACATCTCTCTGCAGCCGGGACAGAAATCCAGTTGCTACATAGTCGTTAAATATCCCGAATGACCCCGAGGGGCAGCAGCACGCCGCCTCCCTCTTCCCCAGCACCAGCGCGGAGGGCCCAACCAAGGTCCTCCGCGCTAATGTTTCAGTTACTTTCTTTCGTCTGCGGGGAAGTTAGAGTTACCTTCATACACTCCCGGCTTTGTTGAAGTTACTCTCATACGCCCCCGGCCCTACGGACCCCTCTCTATCTTAGAGGGGGAGCCGTCTCCCTGCAATCTTAAAGGCAGAACGGCGTGTCAGGTATATATGCAGAACGGCGTGTCAGGCTCCCCCACTAAGATAGAGTGGATGGCTGCGGAGCTGCGAAGCTCGCGACGCAGACGGGAGCGTATGATGGTAACTTTTACCCGTCAGCAATTAATCTAAATGCGAGGGAGTCAAATCTAAATGCGAGAGAGTCAAATATAAATGCGAGGAAGACAAATCCAAGCGCGAGAAGCCCGATTTTTATTGCGAGAAGAAAAATTTTAATCGCGCAGAGATAGTCAGTTTCGGCGCGATTAGATTTGACTTCAACGCGATTAGATTTGACTTCGGCGCGATTAGATTCTAGCTCGTCGGCATTGGCCGCTACAGGGTGGCAGAATGACGGGCGTAATGGTTTTTTTCGCTCCATTATATATAAAAATGTATAGTTGCACCCCATATTCGGAAATATTTTTGTAACTTCGCGCCCAATAATAAGACGGAGCATCACGTAAACCCGCCGATTTGTAAAATATGTGTCATGAGCAAGAATAAATTCTCTGAATATAAGGGTCTCAGCCTGCCCGACGTGAACCGCGAGGTGCTGGCCCAATGGATGAAGGAAGACCTGTTTGGCGCAAGCCTCAGGAAGAGCGAGGGTAAGCCTACCTTCGTGTTCTTTGAAGGTCCTCCCTCTGCCAACGGCCACCCAGGCATCCACCATGTGCTGGCGCGCACCATCAAGGACACGGTGTGCCGCTACAAGAGCATGAAGGGCTACCATGTGCCCCGCAAGGCGGGATGGGACACCCACGGGCTGCCCGTAGAGCTGAGCGTGGAGAAGACGCTGGGCATCAGCAAGGAGGACATAGGCAAGAAAATCAGCGTTGACGACTACAACAACCAGTGCCGCGCCGACGTGATGAAATATACCGCCGAGTGGCGCAAGCTGAGCGAGGAGATGGGCTATTGGGTGGACCTCGATCATCCGTACGTTACCTACGAGAACTCCTACATCGAGTCGCTGTGGTGGCTGCTGCAGCAGCTCTACAGGAAGGGCCTCCTCTACAAGGGCTACACCATCCAGCCCTACAGCCCCGCCGCCGGCACGGGCCTCTCCAGCCATGAGCTCAACCAGCCGGGCTGCTACCGCGACGTGAAGGACACCACCGTGACGGCGCAGTTCAGGGTGAAGGAAGCTCCCTTCATCTCCCAGCCCCTCTCTGACTCCCCCCTCAAGGGGGAGGACTCTGGCGCCAGGGCTCCCCTCCCCTTGGAAGGGGTTGGGGGTAGGCTCCCAATCTATATCCTGGCATGGACGACAACGCCGTGGACCCTGCCCAGCAACACCGCCCTCTGCGTGGGCCCGAAGATTAACTACGTGGCCGTCAGGGGCAAAAACCCCTACACCGGCGAGGAGGCTATCTACATTGTGGCCAAGGCCCGTAAGGATATCTATTTCCCCGAGCCCAAGGAGGAGGACGACTACAAGCCCGAAGTGGTGGGCGAGTGGAAGGGCTCCGAGCTGGTGGGCCTCCATTATGAGCAGCTCTTCCCCTGGGTTAAGCCCTGCGCCCTGGAGGACGGCCGCGCCGTTGACAAGAGCGCCGATGCCTTCCGCGTCATCCCGGGCGACTACGTGACCACCGAGGACGGTACGGGCATCGTACACATCGCCCCCACCTTCGGCGCTGACGATGCCAAGGTAGCCAAGGATGCCGGCATCCCCTCACTGTTCATCATCGACAAGGCCGGCGACACCCGCCCGATGGTGGACTTCACCGGCAAATACTTTGTGAAGGACGACATGGACGCCGGCTTCATGCAGACATGCGTCAACGACAGCTACTGGCACCACGCCGGCGACTTCGTGAAGAATGCCTACGACCCACGCTATGCCGACCTCGACGAGAAGGCCCTGCAGAAGACCGAGGACCTCAACATAGTGCTGTGCATGGAGATGAAGCAGGAGGGCACCGCCTTCCGCATCGAGAAGCACATACACAACTACCCCCACTGCTGGCGCACCGACAAGCCCGTGCTCTACTATCCCCTCGACAGCTGGTTCATCCGCTCCACTGCGCTCAAGGAGCGCATGATGGAGCTCAACAGGACCATCCTGTGGAAACCCGAGTCAACGGGCACCGGCCGCTTCGGCAAATGGCTGGAGAACCTCAACGACTGGAACCTCAGCCGCTCGCGCTACTGGGGCACACCGCTGCCCATCTGGCGCAACCGCGACACCCGTGAGGAGATATGCATCGGCAGCATACAGGAGCTCTACGACGAGATTGAGAAGAGCGTCAGCGCCGGCATCATGCAGAGCAACCCCCTGAAGGACAAGGGCTTCGTGCCCGGCGACTATAGTCAGGAGAATTACCGCAAGATTGACCTCCACCGCCCCTACGTGGACGACATCGTGCTGGTGAGCCCCACCGGCCAGCCGATGAAGAGGGAGCTCGACCTTATCGACGTATGGTTCGACAGCGGCGCCATGCCCTACGCACAGATACACTATCCCTTTGAGAATAAGGACGCCCTCGACCAGGGCCTCTGCTACCCCGCCGACTTCATTGCCGAGGGCGTCGACCAGACGCGCGGATGGTTCTTCACCCTCCACGCCATAGCCACCATGGTCTTCGACAGCGTGGCCTACAAGGCCGTCATCTCCAACGGACTGGTGCTCGACAAGAACGGCAACAAGATGTCAAAGCGCCTGGGCAACGCCGTGGACCCCTTTGACGCCATCAGCAAGTACGGCAGCGACCCACTGCGCTGGTATATGATCACCAACTCGCAGCCGTGGGACAACCTGCGCTTCGACGAGAAGGGAGTGCAGGAAACGGCACGCGGCCTCTTCAGCAAACTGTACCAGACCTACAGCTTCTTCGCCATGTATGCCAACGTGGACGGCTGGGGCTCTCCACTCCTCTTGGGAGGGGCTGGGGACAGGCCTCTTCCTCCCCGCATCGACCGCTGGATAGTCTCCGCCCTCAACTCTCTGGTCAGAAAGGTGACCGCCTGCTACGAGGACTACGACCTCACCACCGCCGGCCGACTGATAGAGGCCTTCGTCATCGACGACCTCTCCAACTGGTACGTGCGCCTCAACCGCAAGCGCTTCTGGCGCAGCGGCCTCGACGATGACAAGCTCAGCGCCTACCGCTCGCTCTACACCTGCCTCGAGACCGTGGCACGCCTGATGGCTCCGCTGGCGCCCTTCTACTCCGACAAGCTATACCGCGACCTCTGCGGCCAGGAGCAGAGCGTACACCTGCAGGCCTACCCCGTGGCCGACGAGAGCCTCATCGACGAGGCCCTGGAGGCACAGATGCTCAAGGCGCAGAAGATTGTGTCGATGGGCCTGTCGCTCCGCAAGAAGGAGAAAATCATCGTGCGCCAGCCCCTGCAGTGCATCATGATACCCGTAGGCAGCGAGGCCGAGCAGCAGAGTATCGACGAGATGAGCCCCATCATCACCAGCGAGCTCAACGTGAAGGAGATACGCTACGTGGCCGGCATCAACCTGGTCAAAACCGTCAAGTGCAACTTCCGCATGATGGGCAAGAAACTCGGCAAGCTGATGGGCCCCGCCTCCAAAGCCGTGAGCGCCCTCAACCAGGAGCAGATCAGCCAGCTCGAGGCCGACGGCAAGCTGCAGATTGAGGTGGAAGGACAGAGCGTGGTGGTGGAGCGCGACGACGTGGAGATATTCAATCAGGACATCCCCGGATGGAGCGTTACCAACGAAGGCACCCTGACCGTGGCTCTCGACCTCACCGTAACCGATGAACTCCGCAAGGAGGGCATGGCCCGCGAGGTGGTGAAGCGCATCCAGACCTACCGCAAGGAGCAGGGATTCGAAATTACCGACCATATCAGCATCACCCTGGAGGACAATGCCGAAGTGCGCGACGCCGTGGAGGCCCACCGCGACTTCATACTCACCCAGGTGCTTTGCGACAAGCTAACCTTTGAGCCCAAGCTGGAGGCCGACAAACTCGACTTTGAAGACTTCGTGCTCAATGCTAAGATAGAGAAAATATAAAAACAAACGGTTCTTACCCAACCACTAATCAAATCAATAATTACTATGGCAGAGAAGAAACGCTATAGCGACGAAGAACTCCAGGAGTTTAAGGAGATTATCCTTCAGAAATTGGAAGTGGCCCGCGCAGACTACGATCAGATCCTTGCAGCGCTTACCCACAGAGATGCCAACACCGTAGACGACACCTCCCCCACCTACAAGGTGATGGAAGAAGGCTACGCCACGCAGAGCAAAGAGGAACTCAACACCCTCGCTGCCCGTCAGAAGAAATTTATCGACAATCTGCAGAACGCCCTCATCAGAATAGAGAACAAGACCTACGGCATCTGCCGCGTGACCGGCAAGCTCATCCCCAAGGAGCGCCTGCGCGCCGTGCCGCATGCCACCCTCAGCATCGAGGCCAAGCAGATGAAAAACCGCAAAGACTAACCCGGCGCCACGATGACCATAAGCATTGCAACGAAGAAGAAGCTGGCGGCGCTGGCCGTCGTGCTGCTGATTCTGTGCATTGACCAATGGCTGAAGGTGTGGGTAAAGACCACCCTGTGTCCAGGCGAGAGCATTCGCCTGGCCGACTGGGCCTACATAGCCTTTGTGGAAAACAAGGGCATGGCCTTCGGGATGCAGTTCGTAGGCACACTGATGCTCACCGTCTTCCGCCTGCTGGCCGTGGGCCTGCTGGCATGGGCCATGTGGCGCATCACCACAAAGGAGCACGTCAAATGGGGCTTCGTCCTGCTACTGGCGATGGTGCTGGCAGGAGCCATGGGCAACATTATCGACAATGTGTTCTACGGCCTCATCTTCACCGACAGCAACGGCCTGACGCCAGCCTCGCTGGTGCCTATCGGTCAGGGCTACGGCAGCCTGATGGAGGGCCGAGTGGTGGACATGTTCTACTTCCCCATCATTGACACCAGCTGGCCCCAATGGGTGCCCATAGTGGGCGGCGACCACTTCGTCTTCTTCAGCCCGATATTCAACTTCGCCGACGCAGCCATCTCCACGGGAGGTGCACTGCTCGTGATTTGCTACTACAAAACCCTCAACCAACTATTCGCTCGCAAAAAGACAGACACCGACTAGCCCCATGCGCCATCTGCTCTACATATTAGTCGTTATCCTATTGGCGGCCTGCAAGGTCGGCAAACCGAGCGGCATTCTGAGCGAGGGCAAGATGGAGAAAATCCTCTACCAATACCACCTGGCCATAGCCATGGCCAAGGATGGCGACAGCGCTGAGATTAAGGGCCGTGCCTATGTCCTGGCATGTCTGCGCGACAATGGGGTGAGCGAGGCCGAGTTCGACAGCTCACTCGTCTGGTACTACCAGCACATGGAGGTGCTGCAGAAAGTCTACAAGCGAATTAGCGACCGCCTGCATGCCGAGTTGGGCGACGTGGGCGAGGAAACCAACGACGTCAACCGCTATTCAGCCCTTGCCGCCACGGGCGACACGGCCAACGTGTGGAACGGCCACAATTTCTACCTCCTCAGCGGCAACGGATTCAACAACCGAATAACCTTCGAGGTCAAGGGCGACACCACCTTTAAGCCCAACGACCAGATTATGCTTAACTTCCGCGCACAGTTTGTGCAGAAGGAGGGCACGCGCCATGCCGTGGCAGCACTGGCCGTGCAGTATGAGGGCGACAGCGTTTCCCACAGCGAGCGCCATGTCTATGGCAGCAGCGACATATCCCTCACCCTCGAAGCCGCCAACAGCCCCATCAAGCGGGTGTACGGCTATATCTATATGATTAGCGAGTGGAATGTCAATCCCCGCCTGCTCTTTATCTTCAATCCCTCCCTCGTCAGAATGCACAGGGAGATAAAGCCACCCGCCCCGCTCACCACAGAGAAGGACAGTGGCAACCAAGCCCCCATCGACACGGGAGCGACCGCTCCCATACCTGCCGGAGAGGGACAGGGGACAGGGCCCGCCCTCGACCCCTCACAGATGCACTCCCGCCCCATACCCAAGGCAGCCAAGGGCAAGCTGCTGCAAAAATAGAAACAACAAGAAAAAACTCCATACAACGATGAAATCCAATCTCAAGAAAGTGCTCGTGCTTGGCAGCGGCGCACTCAAAATCGGTCAGGCCGGCGAGTTTGACTACTCCGGCTCACAGGCTCTCAAGGCTCTGCGTGAAGAGGGCATCAGCTCCGTGCTCATCAATCCCAACGTGGCAACCATCCAGACCAGCGAAGGCATTGCCGACAAAGTCTACTTCCTGCCCGTCAACACCCATTTCGTTACCGAGGTAATCAAGAAGGAGCGCCCCGACGGCATCCTGCTGGCCTTTGGCGGACAGACAGCCCTCAACTGCGGCACTGAACTCTACCAGAGCGGAGTGCTCAAGGAGTATGGCGTGGAGGTGCTCGGCACCGGCGTGGAAGCCATCATGGACACCGAAGACCGCGACCGCTTTGTCAAGCGGCTCAACGAAGCCGACCTCAAGGTGCCCGTCAGCCAGGCATGCGAGACCATGGACGATGCCCTGGCCGCTGCGCGCCGCATAGGCTACCCCATCATGATTCGCTCGGCCTATGCACTGGGCGGACTGGGCAGCGGCGTATGTCCTGACGAGCATACCTTCCGCGAGATAGCCGAGAGCGCCTTCACCTTCGCCCCGCAGGTGCTGGTGGAGGAATGCCTCAAGGGCTGGAAGGAGATTGAGTTTGAGGTTATCCGCGACAGCAACGACCGCTGCTTCACCGTGGCCTCTATGGAGAATTTCGACCCCCTCGGCATCCACACCGGCGAGAGTATCGTGGTAGCCCCCACCTGCTCGCTCACCGACGAACAGGTCAAGTATCTGCAGGACCTCGCCATCAAGTGCGTACGCCACCTCAACATTGTGGGCGAGTGCAACATACAGTACGCCTTCAATGCTGAGACCAACGACTACCGCATCATCGAGATCAACGCTCGCCTCTCGCGCAGCTCCGCCCTCGCCAGCAAGGCCACTGGCTACCCCCTGGCTTTCGTGGCTGCCAAGATTGCGCTGGGCTACACCCTCGACCAGATAGGCGAGATGGGCACCACCAACTCAGCCTACGTGGCACCCTCGCTCGACTACCTCATCTGCAAGATTCCCCGCTGGGACCTTACCAAATTCCAGGGCGTCAGTCGCAAGATCGGCTCCAGCATGAAGTCTGTGGGCGAGATCATGAGCATAGGCCGCAGCTTTGAGGAAGTCATCCAGAAAGGTCTGCGCATGATTGGTCAGGGAATGCACGGATTCGTAGGCAACCGCCACATGCACTTCGACAACCTCGACGACGAGCTCGCCAACCCCACCGACCTCCGCATTTTCGCCATTGCCCAGGCGCTGGAGGAAGGCTACACCATCGACCGAATCTACCAGCTCACCAAGATAGACCCCTGGTTTATCGAGCGTATGAAGAATATTGTTGACTGGGAGCACAAGCTGCAGGCCTACAATAGTCTCGATGACATCGATGCCGCCACTATGCATCAGGCCAAATCCCTCGGCTTCAGCGATTTCCAGATAGCACGCTTCGTGCTCGGCAACAACGGCCCCGTGGGCGAGAAAGACAACCTTGCCGTGCGCAGCCGCCGCAAGCAGCTCGGTATAGAGCCCGCCGTCAAGCGCATACCTACCGTGGCCAGCGAGCACCCCGACCTCACCAACTACCTCTACGTCACCTACGCAGTCCAGGGCCACGACGTCAACTACTTCAAGAATGAGAAGTCAGTGGTCGTGCTCGGCTCCGGAGCCTACCGCATCGGCAGCAGTGTGGAGTTCGACTGGTGTTCCGTCAATGCCGTACAGACCGCACGCAAGCTTGGCTACAAGAGCATCATGATCAACTATAACCCCGAGACTGTCTCCACCGACTATGACATGTGCGACCGTCTCTACTTCGACGAGCTCACCTTCGAGCGCGTGCTCGACGTCATCGAGCTTGAGCAGCCGCGCGGCGTCATTGTCAGTGTCGGTGGTCAGATACCCAACAACCTCGCCATGAAGCTCCACCGCCAGTCGGTACCCATCCTCGGCACCTCGCCCGTCAGCATCGACCGCGCCGAAAACCGCAATAAGTTCTCCGCCATGCTCGATCAGCTCGGCATCGACCAGCCCCGATGGAGCGCCCTAACCTCCGTTGACGACATTAAGAAGTTTGTTGACGAGGTGGGTTACCCCGTGCTCGTGCGCCCCAGCTATGTGCTTAGCGGTGCTGCCATGAATGTCTGCCACACCGACGAGCAACTGCGCCGCTGCCTTGAACTCGCCGCCGAGGTCAGCCAGGACTACCCCGTAGTGGTCAGCCAATTTATGCAGGAGACCAAGGAGATTGAATTCGATGCTGTGGCCGACCACGGCGAAATAGTGGAGTACGCCATCAGTGAGCATATCGAATATGCCGGCGTACACTCCGGCGACGCCACCATGGTGTTCCCCGCGCAGCAGATATACTTCTCCACCGCACGTCAGATCAAGAAGATAAGCCGCGCCATAGCCAAGGAGCTCAACATCAGCGGCCCCTTCAACATACAGTACCTTGCCAAGAGCGGCAGCGTCAAGGTCATCGAGTGTAACCTGCGTTCAAGCCGCTCCTTCCCCTTTGTCAGCAAGGTGCTCAAGCGCAACCTCATCGACACCGCCACACGCATCATGCTCGATGCACCTTACCAGCGGCCCGATAAATCGGCCTTCGACATCGACCGCATCGGCGTCAAGGCCAGCCAATTCAGCTTCGCACGCCTGCAGAATGCCGACCCCATCCTTGGCGTTGACATGAGCTCAACCGGCGAAGTGGGATGCATGGCCGAAGACTATAGCGAGGCCCTTCTGCTCGCCATGCTCGCCACAGGCTACAAAGTGCCCTCCAAGGACAAGGCCGTCATGATCTCCTCCGGCGAGGCCAAGTCAAAGGTTGAGCTGCTTGATGCCGCACGCCTGCTCTACAAGAACGGCTACGCCATCTACGCATCAGCGGGCACCGCCAAGTTCCTCCGCGACAACGGCATTGAAGCCACCGCCACACTCTGGCCCGACGAGGACACCCAGAGCCCCCTCAACGTGCTTACCCTCATCGCCCAGCACCGCTTTGACCTCATCATCAACATTCCCAAGAACCATACCAACCGCGAGCTCACCAATGGCTACCGCATACGCCGTGCAGCCATCGACCACAACACACCGCTCATTACCAACGCACGCCTTGCATCAGCATTCATCAATGCGTTCTGCACCGTGCCCATAAGCGAAGTGCACATCAAGAGCTGGCAAGAGTTTGAATGATTCGATTAAGCCATAGACAGAAAGCTTGCTTTATGTTATGGCGAAGAATGCCGAAGGTATCGCGAGAAATTGCTCTTTCGAGCAATGCATCATTATCCCGCCTTGTATATCAGCGCGTTGCATCTGCATGCGCGCAGAGCATCTATACTCTACATGACCAACGGCAGAATTCATATATAATATAAATAATGTTCGCGCGCGAAGAAATCACCATAAATTTCTGAATAATTTGCCGCTACGCTCTCACCTTCGCTATTCGCACACCACCCTTCGGGTGATAGTGCTGCTACGGTTCGCGAAGCCTGCAGCTTTCCGGTAATTTTTTTCAGTCCGTTTCTTCCGGACTTGGCTAAATTTCAAATCTCAAATCTCAAATCTCAAAAGACACGCCCTGCGTATAGGCCCGTTTTGTAATCTGGGAGGGCTGTTTTTGCCATGTGGCGTTGACTTTTCGGGTTGCAAGGGGTAAATTCCGGCGTTTTCCGGAAAAAATATGGAAAAAATGTCACGGAAATGCTTGGCTGTTTCGGGGGAAGTGCGTACCTTTGCACTCGCTTTCGCCCCGAAAAGGGGGCGCGGGCATCGTTCTTTGGAAGATTTGCATAACAACAGGAAGTACAAGAGTACAGGCATCAGCAAATGGTGCCTGGGTATGAATGACGAACCGTCAATGTCCCGCCTGCCCGTATCAGGGCTGAGGCGGGGGCAAGACATGAACGGCAGTGAATGCGGATTCCGGGCGGACGGGCTCTGACCATTGCGCCTTCTCCTTTTTCTTAGATTATAAGAACAATGAGATACTACAATGGAGAGTTTGATCCTGGCTCAGGATGAACGCTAGCTACAGGCTTAACACATGCAAGTCGAGGGGCAGCGGGAGGAAAGCTTGCTTTCCTTGCCGGCGACCGGCGAATGGGTGAGTAACACGTATCCAACCTGCCCCCGACCGGGGGATAGCCCTCCGAAAGGAGAATTAACACCCCATGGGTGTCCGCGCGGCATCGCGCGGCCATGAAAGGCTACGGTCGGGGATGGGGATGCGTCCGATTAGATAGTAGGCGGGGTAACGGCCCACCTAGTCCGCGATCGGTAGGGGTTCTGAGAGGAAGGTCCCCCACACTGGAACTGAGACACGGTCCAGACTCCTACGGGAGGCAGCAGTGAGGAATATTGGTCAATGGGCGGAAGCCTGAACCAGCCAAGTAGCGTGAAGGACGACGGCCCTACGGGTTGTAAACTTCTTTTATGCGGGAACAAAGTGCGCCACGCGTGGCGCTTTGCGCGTACCGCAGGAAAAAGCACCGGCTAATTCCGTGCCAGCAGCCGCGGTAATACGGAAGGTGCGAGCGTTATCCGGATTCATTGGGTTTAAAGGGAGCGTAGGCGGAGCGCCAAGTCAGCTGTGAAATCCCGCGGCTCAACCGTGGAACTGCAGTTGAAACTGGCGCCCTTGAGTGCACATGAGGATGGCGGAATTCGTGGTGTAGCGGTGAAATGCTTAGATATCACGAAGAACCCCGATTGCGAAGGCAGCTGTCTGGGGTGCCACTGACGCTGAGGCTCGAAAGTGCGGGTATCAAACAGGATTAGATACCCTGGTAGTCCGCACAGTAAACGATGGACACTCGTGGTCGGCGACACACTGCCGGTCACCAAGCGAAAGCGATAAGTGTCCCACCTGGGGAGTACGCCGGCAACGGTGAAACTCAAAGGAATTGACGGGGGCCCGCACAAGCGGAGGAACATGTGGTTTAATTCGATGATACGCGAGGAACCTTACCCGGGCTTGAACT
>JAEEGJ010004221.1_pt1 | contig 49795 bp, 38 predicted proteins | sample 8958761 | NCBI WGS metagenome assembly JAEEGJ01 (sample SAMN16246546, study PRJNA631951) | gut metagenome | biome: gut microbiome; feature: rumen; material: RS-attached | host: Bos | place: Iran: Karaj | collected 2018-10
CCGTATTCACCGTTGGTTCTATCCACGAAGGTACCATCACCAGCATGACCGACAAGGGTGCTATCGTTGCTCTGCCTTACGGTATCGAAGGTTTCGCTTTCAACCGTGGCCTGATGAAGGAAGACAAGTCAAACGCTAAGGTTGACGAAGTTCTGCCTTTCAGAGTTATCGAATTCTCTAAGGAAGCCAAGAAGATCACCCTGTCTCATACAAAAGTATGGCAGGAGACCAAGGAAGACGAAGAGAAACGCATCAAGGCTGAAGAAAAGAAGAAACAAAAAGACATCAACAAAGTGAACGAAAGCAATGCTGAAAAGACCACTTTGGGTGACTTGAACATTCTTCAGTCTCTGAAAGAAGACTTAGAGAAAAACGAACAATAATCGTTGATTTCTCTTTGAAAAAAAAGACCGCTCCACAAGGGCGGTCTTTTTTTATTCGAGAAAAATAAGTATCTTTGCACTCGTAAAAACAAGTCTTATGAAGAAATTAATCAGCCTTTTCGTATTGTTTATCGCAACCGCCGTAATATCAACAGGTGTCTTCGCCCAGAAAGTATATTCATGCCAGTACAAGTCCGATGCCGATGTGAAAGTATATGTGTGTCAGTATAAATCGGATGCCGACCTGGTAGTGTATGAGACCAAGTACAAATCGGAAGCCAGCGACAATTCAGGGATTTGGTACTTTTGCGAGTACAAATCAGACGCTGATGTCAAAATCTACTTCTGCCAGTATAAGTCAGACGCAGACATCGTCATCTATTTCTCAAAATACAAATCGGATGCGGGATGGAAGAAGAACGAGAAAAAACATCTGATGTACAAGAGGCATTGACAATATTAAATAGAATCCGGCTTGAGAATCGGTATTGAAGGAAAAAGCAATTTTAATATTATGAAAACCATTTTTGAATTAATCAGGATTTACACCCATAACAAAGGGCATTATCCGCTTAGGGAAACCCAAACATACGACCTGGGACTGTTCTCCACCTTGACAAAGGCGGAGACGCAGATGCGCAAAGATGTGAAAGAGTGCCAAGAGTATGAGAGGGAACGGTTGAAATACATTGCCGAGAACGAAGAATACCGCGACGACGAGAAACGGTACGGGCACAACATTGTATTGGCATACAGAATCACAGAATACGAACTGGATGTGACGAAATGGTGGGGTGTCCAGTCGATGCGCACCTACACCGCTGACGGACAGCCTAACGACGAGTGCCTGCTCGACTACAAGTGCGAACGCCATTTCAAAGGTCGCACACCCGACAAAATCCGATTCCAGCCAGGTGACATCGTGGAGGTAATTGACGAATGGAGAGCGGAACTCTGCGTGGTGGGGCACGCACAACCCACAACGGAGGACCATGCCAACTACCGCAAGCGTTGTTGGAAACGCTGTTCAGACGATTCTTCATGCTCAAAAGCACCGTGCCGAGACAAAAGCGCTGAATACAAGGAGGGAAACTGCGTCTTCCAGTGGGATTACAGCGATGATAGCTATTTGATGTATTCACTTGGCGAGGGCGACACACACTTCCATCCCGAATCGCCCATGGTGTTCCGTCCCACCAAACCTGTGTCGAAATCGCTGCGGGAGAAACTGCGGGCGAAATATGAGGAGATGGAATCTTGAGGATGAGCCGGAGCAAAAAAAGTTTGCGTTGCGGTTTTAGACTTCTTCTTTCAAAGAAAGAAAAAAACGCTCGATGAGGGCGTTTTTTTCTTTAGACTTAGCGTAATTAATTGTTTTTTTTATATTTTTGCACCAAAATAATTAAGCCCCAATAACATGAGAAGAAGAAATTTAATTGTTATGACAGCATTTTTATGCTGCATCGCACTGGTTTCATGCAAAAAAAACGATATAAAGCCAGATAACTATAACGGAAACACAGAGAATCCTGGAGGTGGCGGTGGCAACCAACAGAATCCTTCCACTGCAGTGATTATTCATAATGCTGTTACTGATTATGACGGAAACAGTTACGATGCAGTACAACTCGGCAACCAAATATGGATGGCTGAGAACTTGCATACTACTCATTTTGCCAATGGTGCTGCCATTCCGGTAGGTCCGTCTGATTACTCTCCATCCAGATGCACACCACCTAATGGAGATGCAAATACCTACGGTTATCTCTATAATTGGCCAGCTGTGGTATATGGTTCAAATGGCAGTGCGGCCAATCCTAGCGGAGTGCAAGGAGTTTGCCCCACAGGTTGGCATGTGCCGAGTGATGCGGAATGGACACAAATGACCGACTACGTGGGAAACCAAAGCGAGTTTGTGTGCAACAGTTCAAGCAATAGTATTGCGAAAGCGTTGGCGTCGGATCATGGGTGGCAAATGTCTGGTGGCAATGAATGTGCTGTATGTTATGACCAGAGCACAAACAACGCCACTGGTTTTTCGGCATTCCCCGTCGGCAGAAATTTTTCCGAGAGTTTCGACGGATTCGGCAATATCGCATACTTCTGGACAGCTACCAAAAGTTCCGGAAATAATGTGTACTACCGATATATCAGTGCACAAAATACTAGCGTGGAAAGCTTCGATAGTTTCATGTATGGATATGGCTATTCCGTACGCTGCGTGAAAGATTAATTGACTTAGCTATCTGACTTCTGCAACCTGCAACCTAAAGGTACACCTCCAGCAACCTGCTCTTTCCTTCGGGAATGAGATTCAACTCGGAGATGCAGGCGGGTACCAGCAACACCTCGCCAGTGCGGAGCTCAAACTGCTCGTCGTCGGTGAAAGTGTGAACATGGCCTTCAATACACATGTATATGATGAAGGAGTCGATTTCCGTGTAGGTCTTCTTCAACGGTTTTTCAAAATATATCTCATTCAGGTTGAAAAAATCCGAACGCAACAATTTGCTGGTAGTGTTAAATTTCTCTTCGTAATTGATTTTGCCAGCAGGAAGTGTGTTTTTCACAGTATCATCCGCTGGGGTTGTGGAAGACGATTCATGCGACGTCTCGGCATTAGAAGCATCTGATTCATTCTGAATAGGTTCACCCTCAAAATGAATAGCATCAAATGCTTCGTCCACGTGCAGTTCGCGGCTGTTGCCCTGCTCATCTACCCTATTCCAGTCAAAAATACGATAAGTCACATCCGATGGCTGCTGGATTTCAGCCAACAGCACACCCTTGCCAATGGCATGAACCGTGCCTGCGGGGATAAAGAACAAATCACCTTTTTTCACCGGGTAGAAACACAGCAACTGGTCAATGGTACCAGACTCCACAGCATCCCAATATTGGTCACGGGTAACTCCATCTTGGAAGCCGACATACAAACCCGCTCCTTCATCCGCTTGAATCACATACCACATCTCCGTCTTACCATTCATACCATAGCGTTCCTGGGCCAACTTGTCATCCGGATGCACTTGCACCGACAAGTCATCTGTAGCATCTATATACTTGATTAACAGCGGAAAACCTAACCCATATTTATCATACACCTTATCTCCCAACAGCTCACCCATATACACCTCTATCAGCTCATTTAAATCATTATCATCTGCGAAAAAACCATTGGCGACCACCGACACATTGTCCTCGATGGCAGAGATTTCCCAGCTTTCGCCACAGTTTTTCATATCAGCAACAGGGCGATGCAAAATCTTCTTAATCTTGTCACCACCCCATATTTTATCCTTAAAGAAAGGCTTGAATTTTAACGGATATAGCATAGTTTAGTTATTGGGGACGTATATTTTTCTATTTTTCAGCTCATGATTCGGCATAGGCTTGTCGGGATTACGTCGATTAACACTCTTGACAAACAGCCACTTGCCTTTCTCAATGACAAAACCCTGATTCAGACTAGATTCCGGCACCATAAACGATGGCAAATTCGGCACTCCCTCACTCAATGGCACCAACTCATCAAAAACAATCATCTTTGCATACACCTTGTCATAAATCACCTGTTTGGTTTTGGGATCACGCTTGCCTGTGCCCACATTATATGACTGATACTCATAATTCAGGCTCATGGAAGCATCCTTTGAATAGCTGATGATGACACGACTGCATTTTTCAGTATATTTTTTGAAGATGTTAGCCCCGAAGACAGGTGTCATATCGTTCTTAAAATGAAGTACTTCTATAATTTTCTCATTGGTAAACAAATCATTGCCATTCCAACCCAGCAATGTGTAATAGGTCTTTTCGCCACTCTCCACCGGAATCACCTTATAATACACAGCCCCATACCAACGATTGTGATTCCCCACATACGTTTTGGGATAGTCTATGGAATAACGTTTGTCATATAGAGGAATGACCATATAATGCTTACGGGTGGAGCTATACACCTGCATAAGGCCAAAATTCTCATAACTGTAATCATCCTTGATGATGTACCAGGTGAACAGCTTGAATAATTTGTCGGGAGAAGTCACCACAGAGAAATTCTTCACCGAATCCCAGGTAAACTTAAACGAGCCTTCTTCTTGCAAAACATTCTCTAACAGATACATAAAATCCTCATTGCGGCTCAGACGCTCGGTTTCGGAGGCTCCATTCATCACCTGTTCGCGCAGATTGATCAGCGAATCCTCCCACAAACGGAAGTCAAAACCCTTCTTCTGCTTCTGCCCCAAGGAGGCGAAACAACAGAGTATCAGGCCGATGACGAAAAAATATCTACGCATTCCGATGCTAATAAACTGCAAAATTACAATTTTTTTTGATAAGCGTTGTCATCAAACGGGATTTTCATGTCATATATTGTGCTACCAGGGGAAATACATCCATATCACATCGCTCCAAAAGTCCCTGCATTTCATTCTTCAATTTGAAAAAAATGATTATCTTTGCATGCTTATTCTGTATTAATCAAAGTTTTTTCCTAAAAAAACAGTATTCACCTGCAAATATTCGGCTTAATGAAAGCACAGGAATTCAAGTATTTTGCCTTTATCAGTTATAATTCCAAAGACATTGAATGGGGAAAACGACTACAACGGAAACTGGAGCATTACCGCATGCCATCCACCCTCTGTAGTGAGCACGGATGGGAGCGAATTCCTATTAAACCTGTGTTTTTTGCGCCCACCGACATTCAGCCCGGTGGCCTTTCGCAAGAACTACAAGAAAGACTGACAGCCTCTCGGAACCTGATTGTGATATGCTCGCCCAATTCAGCAAAATCGGATTGGGTGGGAAAAGAAATAGAATTCTTCCACCAGCTGGGCAGAACGAAAGACATCCACTTCTTCATTGTGGAGGGAGAACCTCATAGTGGAAATCCAGACACGGAATGCTTCAACCCTGTAGTAAACACACTCGGGCTACCCGAAATACTCGGGGCCAACATCCATGAGAAAATTTATCCTTTCCCTTGGCTGAACAGAGAACGTGCCTATGTGCAACTCATCTCCAAACTGCTGAATGTGGAATTCGACACCATTTGGAAGCGACACAAAAGACAGCTTATACGCAAAATCATAGCCTGGACAGCGGGAATTATGCTTGTTGTAGCAGCATTGATCGCCGTAAAAGTCAACAACCAACCCATAGACGCCTGTGTCTCGTTACATGAGACTTCCACTCACAACAATAATCTGCCACCATTGAAAGACGCAGTGGTAACTCTGGAACTTGACAACAAAACAGAAACGGACACCCTCCATACGATGGATGAACAACTCATTTTCAAGAATATTCCCCATAAATTCCTCAACAAGAAAGTCCACCTGACAGTGACCTGTCCTAATTTCCAGACGACCGATACCAGCATGATTTTGACAAAAAACATGACTGTTCACATTGCCCGCGACCCAATGGTATTTGGTCAAATCAAATTCAGAATTTATAATCCCAATACAGAACAATACCTTTCAAATATTGAAGTGATGATTGATGGACATACTGTCATTTCCGATGAAACCGGTCTTGTCAGTTTCAGTATTCCCTTAGAATCACAAAAGAAAACCTATCCTGTTTCCGCCAGCATACCCTTGCACGAGGACAGCATTTATATGCCTTGCGGTGACAGCTATCATATTTTCACAAAATAACATAATATCAAGTAAATCAATATTTTATGAACAGACTTATTCTCATTATAACCATTTTCATTTTTACCGCTACCCTATCCTCTGCCCAAAGCACCCAAAAAGGCCATGTGAAAACCAAGGGACGAATAGGCCAAAATGGGCAGCTGATTCCCGGCACACGCCTAAGCGGTGCATCCATCATACTTCTGAACGGGCACTCCACCGTCAGCGATGCCAACGGCAATTTCAGTTTGACCATTCCTGACAAAAATTTCTACCTGAACAAAGTTCAAAAGCAAGGATATGTCCTTACCGACCCGGAGATGTTGCAGAAGCAGTACGCCTATTCCACCAATCCGCTGGTGATTTCCATGGAAACACCCCAGCAACAATTAAAAGATCAGCTGAATGCCCAGCGGAAAATAGAAAACACCTTGCGGCAACAACTGCGTATACGGGAAGCAGAGCTGGACTCTCTTCGGGCACTGAACAAATTAAATGAAGAGGAATACTATGCCGCCTTACAGCGATTATATGATGATGATGCCAATGAAAATTTGGTCAAACAAATGTCGCAACGCTATGCCGAGCTGGATTATGACCTGATGGATCAATTCCAGCAACAACTCAGCGTTTTTATTCTGAATGGGGAACTGACCCGAGCCGACTCCATGCTGAAGACCAAGGGCAATCTGTCGTCAGACATCAAAGAGCTGCACCAAATCAAACAAGCCAATACACAGGAGCAGAAAGAGTTGGAGCGTCGCCATGCCCAGTTGGATTCCAGCATCTCCTATTCGCAATGGCTGATGGAGGATATCGCCATGCGCTGCTTTGGCAAAGCCGAAATCTTCAAGCTGAAACACCAGAACGACTCTGCCGCCTACTATCTCGAGCTGCGGGCAAGCCTCGACACCACCAACGTGGAATGGCAAATGGAAGCCGGCCAGCTGCTCGACAATTACCTGGCGCAATATGACAAAGCCATGGCATACTATCAGCGCGCATTGAGGCAATCGTTGGCGCAATACGGAAAGAATCATCCCAAAGTATCAAGCAGTTACAACAATATCGGCTCTATCTACATGGCCAAAGGCGACTATTCCAAAGCGTTGGAATATTACAAACTGTCTCTGAATATCTTCAAAAACATATATGGAGAACAAAATTCTCAGACTGCGGGAGAATACAATAACATCGGGTACATTTACAATGCCATGGGCAATCATGCAAAAGCCATGGAGAACTATCAGAAAGCATTGGATATATGGGTAAAAGAATTAGGAGAGAACAATTCATACGTGGCGACCTGCTACAACAATATCGCTGACGTTTACAAACGACAGGGACACTTGGACGAAGCTTTGAACTATTTTCAGAAAGCATTGAACATCAGAAAGAACATTTCCGAAGAAGGCAATCCCGAATTGGCCAGCAGCTACAACAATATCGCCAATGTTTATGCCGACCAGTGGAAGTTGGCTCAGGCATTGGAATATTACCAGACTTGTGTGGACGTACTGAAATCTTTTTATGGAGAGACACCCCATCCCAACATCGCCATAGCATACAACAACATTGGTTTGATATACAAATATCAGAAAGATTATCCCAAAGCAATGGAGTTCTTCCAGCAAGCCTTAGACATATTGCAACCGATTTTTGACGAAAAGCACCCTGCCATAGCCACCATTTATGTCAACGTAGGCGGTATCTTAGAGCAAACAGGGGACTATGCCCATGCAATGGAATTTTATCAAGAAGCCTTAAACATCAACAAATCCATCTATGGGGAAAATCATTCTGATTTGGCGGCTTGTTACAATAACATCGGCTACATACAATATCTCCAAAAGGACTATGCACAAGCATTGGAATACTATCAAAAAGCGCTGCCCACATTCCTGGCTACCTACGGAGAGAATCACCCCATGGTCGCCACCTGTTACAACAACATGGGACTGGCCTACACCAAACAAAAAGAATATGCCCAAGCCTTGACATGTCAGGAAAAAGCGCTAGAAATCAGGAAAGCTGTTTTCGGGAAAGACCACTCCGCAGTGGCCCAAAGTTATAGAAACATCTGTTTCGTTTATTCCACTCAGAAAGACTATGCAAACGCCATCAAATATTATCAGAAAAATTTGGTTATTGAAGAAGCATTATATGGGAAAAACCATCCGGAAGTAGCTGTCAGTTACAATGTTATCGGCAATTTGTATAACAACTACGGAAAAACAACCAAGGCCATACAATATTACCAGAAGGCATTGACCATCTGGAAAGCGACATACGGAGAAAACCACCAATATGTGGCAACGGGATACAGCAATATCGGTTTAGCCTACCTGACCGACAAAGACTATGCCAAAGCACTGGAATACTATCAGATAGCTCTGGAAATCAGAAAAAAAATATACGGAGAGGACCACGCTGAAACCAAAAAGATACTCAACAAGATTGAAGAAATCAATCAAAAAATGCAAAATCAATAATCTTTTATTCAGCCTTTGAATTTATTCTGAAAAAATTATGAAGAAGTCTTTTTTTGTCCTTTTTATCCTTTTCGCTTTCACATGCGCCACCGCACAGACCATACAGAAAGGCTATGTGAAGACCAAGGGCCGCTTGGACAAAAACGGTCAACTGATTCCCGGCACACGACTGAGTGGAGCATCCATCATGCTTCTGAACGGGCACTCCACCGTAAGCGATGCCGACGGTAACTTCAGCCTAACACTTCCTGACAAAAAATTTTACTTGAACAATGTGCTGAAACAGGGCTTTGTCCTCACTGATCCTGAGGTGTTGAAGAAAGAATACACCTATTCCGCCAACCCACTGGTCATCACGATGGAAACGCCTGAGAAGAAGTTGCAAGACCAAATAGAGACCCAGCGGAAAATAGAGAGCACCCTGCGGAAACAGCTGCGCCAACGGGAAGAAGAACTGGACTCACTCCTGAAAATTAACAAGTTGACCGAAGACGAATACTACCAGAAAATCCAACAGCTGTACGATGACAAATCCAATGAAAAGCTGGTGAAAGAAATGTCCAGACGCTATGCCGAAATGGACTTTGACATGATAGACAGTTTCCAACTCCAGCTTTGTTTTTTCATCATGAACGGGGAACTGACCAAGGCCGATTCACTGATAAACAGCAAAGGAGATATATTGGCCGACATCGCAACGCTGAATGCCCTAAGGATAGCCAATGAAAAGGAACTGGGAAAATTGGATAAGCGCAAGCAGGCTCTGGATTCCAGCATTCTCTATGAGCAATGGCAACAGCAGCATCTCGCCCAACTTTGTACTGACAAAATCGAGACCTTCCGGAAGATGAACCAGACCGACTCTGTCGCCTACTATCTTGCGACACGGGCGACCATTGATAATGCCAATGTGACGTGGCAGTTAGAGGCGGCCCAGTATTTGGACCAGCAATTATCTGATTACCCCAAAGCACTGGTTTATTATCGCCGTGCCTTAAAACAGCTGGAAGCCACATACGGAAAGAATCATCCCGACACACAGGCTGTTGCAAGACGCATCAAAGAAATTGATAAGTGACAATGCACAATGGATGATGCACAATAGATGAGGGTTCCTATATTCTTGAATTTTGTATTCTAGCTGTAACCTGCTACCCGCTCTAATCGCGGACACAACGAACCGAAAGACCATAATCCTTCACGAAACCGCTTTCTTCCACATTGGCAGAATGAAGGTATAGGAAAAGATAATACACGCGGGTGAAAGGAATACCATAATCAGAACCACTGAAATCAGTAGCACTCCAGAAAGAGGCAGTCTCACCGAAAAAATTATAATATCCATCGCGGAAATCACCTGCGGGAAGGGCAGAAAAACCAGTCGCGTTATTCGCACTCAAATCATTGCCCACCGCACACGGTTCCATACTATTATACCATCCTGTAGTGGCTGATATCGCCTTGGCAATATAGCTTGTATCATTCCCGCATATATACTGACTCTGGCTCCCCACATAATCGGTCAATTGTTTCCACTCCGCAATACTCGGCACATGCCAGCCATTAGGACAAATGCCTTGAACCCCGCTGGGATTGGCATCACTTCCGCTTTCCCCATGCATTATCGCAGGCCAGTTGTACAAGTAACCGTAAGTGGAAACGTTGTTGACATCATTATTGGGGTTATAACGGTATGGTGAAGTTGTGCTGGAACTGGGTCCTAATGGGATTTCGGCACCATCAGCATATCGGGAGGTACGCAGATTCTCCGCCATCCATATCTGAGAGCCAATCTAAACCGCATCGTAAGAATTACCGTCTATGTCGGACACAGCATTACGGAGAATCACTGCTGTGGAAGGATATTCTTTATCGTTGTCGTTTTTCTTTTCCTTTTTGCAAGAAGTCAAAAATAATGCTGATGATACTGAAAAAAACAAGCCTAAGATAAAAAACTTTCTCATAAATTAATACGCATTTATGATTTACAAAATGTTCAGCAAAGATACACATTAATTTCATCGGCACATTGAAAAATTTCGTATCTTTGCAAACTTTATTTAAAACAATCTAAATATGATTAATATTACATTACCTGACGGTTCTGTCAAACAGTACAACCAAGGTGTTACGCCTTACGAGATTGCCAGCAGCATCAGCGAAGGATTGGCACGCAACGTATTGGCTGCCAATGTCAACAATCAGATTGTGGAGCTCAGCCGCCCCATCAATGAGGACGCTGAAGTGAAGTTGCTGACATGGAATGACGAGGACGGCAAGGGCGTGTTCTGGCACAGCTCCGCCCACTTGATGGCCGCCGCCATTGAAAGCCTTTATCCTGGTGTCAAGTTCGGCATCGGCCCCCATATCGAAAACGGCTTCTACTACGACATCGACTTCATGGATTACAGCATCTCTTCCGATGACTTCCCGAAAATCGAAGCCAAAATGCAAGAGCTGGCCTCCCAGAAAATCAAATTCGTGCGCCGCGAGGTGAGCAAAGCCGAAGCTCTTGACTACTTTACCAAGAAAGGCGACGAATACAAATTGGAGCTGATCAATGACCTGGAAGATGGCACCATTACTTTCTATGAGAGCGGTCCTTTCACCGACCTTTGCCGCGGTCCGCACTTGTACGACACCGCCTCCATCAAGGCCATCAAGCTGCTGAAAACCGCCGGTGCTTACTGGCGTGGCGACGAGAAGCGCAAACAGCTGACCCGTATCTATGCCATCACCTTCCCGAAGAAGAAAGAATTGGATGAATATCTTGTTTTGTTGGAAGAAGCCGCCAAACGCGACCACCGCAAATTAGGTCGTGAGCTGGAATTGTTCACCTTCTCACCACTTGTGGGACAAGGTCTGCCCTTGTGGTTGCCTAAGGGTGCTGCCCTGCGCGACCGTCTGGAACAGTTCCTCCGCAAAGTACAGAAAAAATATGGTTATCAGCAGGTTATCACTCCGCATATCGGAAATGTAAACCTTTATAAGACCTCTGGCCACTATGCCAAATATGGTGCGGACTCTTTCCGTCCCATCACTACCCCGCAAGAGGGCGAGGAGTTCTTCCTGAAACCGATGAACTGTCCTCACCACTGCCAGATTTACGCTGCTCGTCCACGTTCCTACAAAGAACTGCCTCTCCGTCTGGCCGAGTTCGGTACAGTTTACCGTTATGAGCAAAGTGGTGAATTGCATGGTTTGACAAGAGTTAGAGGTTTTACGCAGGATGATGCCCACCTCTATTGCACCTCCGACCAGATTAAAGAGGAATTCTGCAAGGTCATCGACATTATCCTTTATATCTTCAAAACGCTGAAATTCGAGAACTACAAGGCTCAGGTTTCACTGCGCGACCCCAACAACAGAGAGAAGTACATCGGTACCGACGAGAATTGGGAGAAAGCACAGCGTGCTATCATCGAAGCCGCTGCTGAAAAGGGTCTGAATACCATCGAAGTGGAAGGCGAAGCCGCTTTCTATGGCCCGAAACTTGACTTTATGGTGAAGGATGCTATCGGCCGTGAATGGCAGTTAGGCACCGTACAGGTTGACTACAACCTGCCCGAGCGTTTTGGTTTGGAATACACCGATGCCGATGGTCAGAAGAAACGTCCGGTGATGATTCACCGTGCCCCCTTCGGCTCTATGGAGCGTTTTGTGGCCGTATTGCTCGAACATACTGGTGGCAACTTCCCCTTGTGGCTCACTTCCGAGCAGGTCATCATCCTGCCTATCAGTGAGAAATATATGGACTATGCCCAGAAAGTTCAGGCTGCATTGGAAGAAAAGGATATCCGTGTCATCATCGACGACCGTAGCGAGAAAACCGGCCGTAAGATTCGTGACGCCGAGACCCGCAAGATTCCCTTCATGCTCATCGTGGGTGAGAAGGAAGAAGCTGATGGCACCGTCGCTGTCCGCCGCCACGGCAACATCGACAATGGCGTCATGCCGCTCACCGACTTCGTAAACCTCATTGAAGAAGCTATAAAGAATGAATTAGCAAATTAGCAAATTAGTTAATTAGCAAATTAATCTATTGGGGTGTATGATTGTAAGTTAGGATATGGCAAAAAATAATATCATTATGGATAAAAGTTTCTCGTTTGCATTAAATATCATGAATTATTGTGATAAATTAGATGCAAGCAAGAAATATGCCATATCAAATCAACTCATTCGAGCCGGAACCTCAATAGGTGCTAACATCCATGAAGCCCAGAACGCCGAAAGCAAACTTGACTTTATCCACAAACTGAAAGTAGCTGCTAAAGAAGCTGAAGAAACCGACTACTGGCTTCAACTATGCAACGAGGCAGAAAATTACCCATCCGCAGAAGAGCTCCTAGTTCAAGTGCATGAACTGAAAAAACTTCTTTGTTCTATTATTGCAAAAACTAAACGAAACATCGAAAGTACGCCAAATTAGTTGAATATTAAATCATTAACTAATTTGCTAATTTACTAATTAACTAATTCAAAAACCGTGTTTGAGAGTTTAACCGACAGATTAGAAAGAGCGTTTAAGATCATCAAAGGTCAGGGTTACATTACCGAAATCAATGTGGCCGAGACCATGAAGGAAGTGCGTAAAGCACTATTGGACGCCGATGTAAGCTATAAAATCGCCAAGGACTTCACCGACACCGTGAAGCAGAAAGCACTGGGTATGAACGTGCTCAAAGCCGTTTCCCCCAGCCAGCTGATGGTTAAGATCACCTACGACGAGTTGGTCAACCTGATGGGACATGACGCCATCGACATCAACCTCAAAAGTGATCCTTCCATCATCCTGATGGCCGGTCTGCAAGGTTCTGGTAAGACTACCCACGCCGCCAAGCTGGCCAATATGCTCAAGAAGAAGCGCAACAAGAAACCATTGTTGGTAGCTTGTGACGTGTATCGTCCCGCCGCTATCGACCAGTTGAAAGTCTTGGGTGAGCAAATCGAGGTGCCGGTTTATACCGAAGAAGGCAGCAAAAAACCTGTGGAAATCGCCAAGAACGCCGTCAAATATGCCAAGGAATATGGCTATAACGTAGTGCTCATCGATACCGCCGGCCGTTTGGCTGTGGATCAGGAAATGATGGACGAAATTGGCAACATCAAAGATGCCGTCAACCCGCATGAAATCCTCTTCGTGGTAGATGCCATGACCGGTCAGGATGCCGTCAACACCGCCAAAGCTTTCAATGACAAGCTGAACTTCGACGGCGTCATCTTGACTAAAATGGACGGTGACACCCGTGGTGGTGCCGCCTTGACTATCAAGGCTGTGGTGAACAAGCCCATCAAATTCATCGGCCAAGGCGAAAAAATGGAAGCCCTCGATGTCTTCCATCCCGACCGTCTGGCAGAGCGTATCTTAGGCATGGGTGATATCCGTTCCTTCGTGGAAAAAGCCCAGTTGCAATATGATGAGGAAGAAGCCGCCAAGTTGCAGAAACGACTGGCTAAGAATCAGTTCGACTTCAACGACTTCCTGAATCAGATTGCCCAAATCAAGAAGATGGGTAACATCAAGGATCTGATGTCAATGATTCCGGGTATGGGTAAAGCCATCAAGGATATGGATATTGACGACAACGCCTTCAAGAGCGTGGAAGCCATCATCTTGTCCATGACTCCTTACGAACGCGAGCATCCCGATGTACTTAACGGCTCCCGCAAAAAACGTATCGCCATGGGTAGCGGCACCGACATCTCCGAAGTGAACCGCTTGGTTAAGCAGTTTGACGAAACCCGCAAAGTGATGAAAATGGTGAACAACGGCAAGGCCAAGAATTTGATGCGGGCATTAAATGCGCCAGGAAGAAGATAAAGCCATATTCCCCTTCCGCGGTGGGCAAGTTCACTGCTTCGGGGCAAGAGTATAGCGCACCGCGGAAGGCATACGTACTATGCCTCTACCCCACATTGCGGCCTGCGGCCTTATGTGGAGTTAATTGCACTTCGTGCGTGCAACCTCTTCGAAGTCATAAAATTTCCCATGATACACCACCATTCCGCCAGCAAAGCTGGCGGAACCTCCAATAATTGATGACTAACTTAGCGACAGGCGGAATCTTCTGCCTAACCAGCAATCTGTGAGTGCAGCGGAATCCCCAACAATTGACAAAAACACAAGCACGCCCCCTTTGACAACTCATTGGAAATACCCATCTGGCAAACTCAACTTCACTTCTCCCAAATAGTCATATATCTTGAAATGCTCTCGTTGCCCAAAGTAAGAACCACAACGTGAACGCTCCACATTTATCTCATCCTGATGAAGAATCGAAAAATCCATAGTATTCAATTCATTGACTAACGCCATGATATTTTTCCGTGTTCGATAGGAAAGAAACCTTCCCCACGGTTTAATGTGACAGCCCAAATAAGAAACACCCCGAATACATGGCTGCAAATATACTTTCTTAGGATGAACATTCACCTGTACAGTGTCAGCCAGATACTGTCTGATAACGGGTATCAATCTTTGTAATAAGACTTTATCATTGTGAATGATAAAAAAATCGTCCACATAACGTCCATAGTATTTCATTTTCAATGTCTCCTTCACAAAACGGTCAAATGGCGTGAGATAATAATTCGCGAATACCTGTGAAGTAAGGTTTCCTATAGGTAAACCACAACCAGCTTTGGCACAAAATAGGCTCTTGTTGGAGGGCAAACCCTCCCAGTCACTTTTGTGTCCTTTTAGAATACATCCTTGTGTAGGATTATTCATAATCACCAATTCTGTCAGGTATAACAACAGGTCCTTATCGTATGCCGAATATTTATGATTGATTAACTGGCTTACCATATCCCAAAGGATTTTCTTGTTGATACTCATAAAGAAACCACTCAAATCCAATTTCAGTATATAAGCATCCTTGGTAAAGTTTTCAGTTGCACCACGCAAGAAATGTTCCAAACGCTTTATGCCGAATAATGTACCTTTCCCCACACGACATGAATAAGTGTCGTAGATAAACTGATTTTCGAACACTGGCATGAGTTTGCCGATGATGTAGTGATGTATGATGCGGTCGCGGAAATGTGCGGCAAAAATCTCTCGTTTCACCGGCTCATTAATAATAAAACAGATGGAGGGGGAAAGTTTGTAATGCCGTTCAACCACCTCTCGGTACAACATGTAGATATTGTGTTCGAGATTTTGTTCAAATGACATGGCATTCATTGTGTTGCGTTTGTGCTTTCTCGCATCGTAATAGGCAAGCCACAAGTCGCGCAAAAAAGTTTCATTGTTGAAGAATTCCATACATCACAACAATCCCAAGTATAAATATTCCAAACGTTGGTTTATCATCACAAAATAGTTCTGTGATATTTGTTTCAAATCGGTGAGCAAACGCAGCAGAAGCCGAATAATCTCGATATTCTCAACAGCATACGACTTGTTTCGTTCCACTTCCCTGTTCTGCCCGATACGGTAAGTATTCACTGCCAAACTGATAGACTCATTTTTGATGTGCTCACCTATGGTATAACGATGAGCACGAGGCATAATTTCCGCATAGCGATGCAACTCCACCATAATATCGTAACCACTCTTGTATACCTGAAGATTCTTTAAATCTTTAGGTTTTACATCCGGACGAAACAATACTTGCGGACTCACATCCTCCACTGTTGGCAACTGAATATTACTTCTCCATGCTTCAAAATTCTGCTTGGAAGGACATGCATGTACCACTACAAACCTTTCTGTCTCAGCATATTTATCAATGTGATGTTTCTCAAAAAGTATCTTAAAATTGGAATAAGGAAAGCCCAAATAGCATACCTCTGCATTCACAATTTTATAATGTTTTTTGAACACCTTGAAATTGGCGATATACTCCGTGAAACGCATTGCACTTTGCTCGTATGCACGTAAAAAAATCCCCTCCTTGAACAAGATGATGGAATCCTTGTTGGTGGATTCGATGTTTAATATTTCCTCAATTTTCATAGCTGATATTTTAAAATTTGTAGAGACGCAAAATTTTGCGTCTCTACATGATTAAACAAATTCCCTATTTATCGCGAAGGCAACGAACTGAGAACCCGTTGTTCTTGTTGTTGTTGTTCCTGTTCACGTTGGCGTTATTGTAGTTAAGGTTGCGGTTGTATGCGTTGTTGTCATTGTTCTCCGTAGCACTCCAAAAGTTGGCGTTGTTGCCGAAATTGTTGTAGTTGCCGTTGTTGTAGTTGCCAGCGGGAAGGGCCGAAAAAGCAACCACTGCACTGTGGCACCACCTACCTCTAAAGTCTGCAGTGACATCTGTTACAACTCCCCTTTCCGGGTTTAAGGTAACAATTAGCAGAGAATTACTGACCCCTGACAACTGAAACCTGGCCCCTGATCAGAGAGTGGGCTGCCCGATAAATATTTTGTTCGCACGCTTCCGGGAATCGTAACGCCCAGAATTCCGGCGGAATTTGTTACATTTTTCGCCCGCCTTACGGCGGGATTGATTGTTAGACCGCTTTTGCGCTCCGCGCTTTTGCGGTCTGCTCTAATCGCGAAGGCAACGAACTGAGAACCCGTTGTACTTGATGTCGTTGCCCCTGTTCACGCCGGCGCTACCGTAGATAAGGCCGCGGGAGTATGCGTAGTTGTCATTGTACTCCGTAGCACCCCAAAAGTAGGCGTAGTTGCCGAAATGGTAGTAGGCGCCGTAGTAGTAGTAGCCAGCGGGAAGGGCCGAAAAACCCGTCGCATTGTTGGAGGTCAGATTGTTACCAACTGCACAAGTGTTTGTACTGCTATTCCACCCCGTAGTGGAGGCCAACGCCTTGGCTATGCTGCTACCATTGCACTGGTACTGGCTCTGGCTGCTCACATAATTGGTTAGCTGTGTCCACTCCGCATCACTTGGCACATGCCAGCCAGTGGGACAAATGCCCTGTACTCCACTTGGATTGGCACTGCTGGAGGATGAGCTGCCCATCACCGCCTTCCAATTATATAGATAACCATAGGTGGATACATTGGATTGGTCATTATTAGGATAATAACGGTAGGGTTCTGTGTTACTATATGTACTACCCATCGGAATGCTTGTGCCATTGAAATAACGGGTGGTGCGCAAGTTCTCCTTCATCCAGCACTGGATTCCTATCTGCACCGTATTATATACATTATTGTCAATATCGGTCACCGTGGCAGCTCCCGGGCAGGGGATACCATCATTACCCGTTGCCGTGGTAAAGCTCAACTCGTTGCCGTATGCCGTACCCTGGCTGTTGGTGGCGTAGGCCCGCACATAATAGGTAGTATTGGGCGTCAAACCATTGATTATGCTTGTAAATGTACCCAAGCCGGCTGTTTCCGTGCTATGATTATCCGCCAATGTCGGATGCTGGGCGGTGCTCCAGCAGATACCGCACGCAAGTACCTGACTGGCGCCATGGCTTAATACCTCGCCTGTTATTGTCGCACCCTGAGTAAGAATAGTATTTACTTCCAGCGTATTCACCAGCGGGTATAGCACCATCTGCTCCAACAGTGTCACCCTAGCGGTAAGGGCAGCCATACCCGTAGTGTCGCCACCATTGCCCGCGTATTTGGCATACAAGGCGTAAGGCACACTCAGCAATTGCTGGGTGGCGGATATGGTGTAATTGCTGCCACCCGTCACATCGGTCTCCATCTTCAGGAAATAAGGACCATCACCCCACTGTATCGAGGCAAAATCACCACCCACAAGCGTGCCGCCACCTATCTCCATGGTCAGAAGACCATTGGTATTGGTGTTCAAATGATGTGTCTCGCAATACACGGAGACCCCGCTGGCGCTGTTTTTCAGGATGCTTACCCTCACCCCAACGGGAGAGTTGCTCACCAAATTACCCGAGGCGTCACGCACCACCGCCTGATAAGAGAACATTTCCGGTGATTGGGCATAACCCACCAGCATCACCAGCATTAAAAAACAGGAAAGTAAAATTTTCTTCATTATATTTAAGATTTTCGTTGTTAAGCTTTCGATAAAAAATGCAATAGATTTTAGCCACAAAAATAAGTAAAAAAATGACATCCATAATAGATGTCACAAAAGAAATTTACAAATTTTCTGGATTATGCATAAACACACAATTTTTACTGTAGGGATGAAATTTATTGCGTCCGAAAACAAAGAGGAAATACACATTTTTTCCAAAAGAGCTACATCATAAACTTTGACCGATTTTAATTTTACTAAACATTATTTTATATTATTTTTATTTGTATTTTTGCAAAATATTTTATATCAAAACAACTTATACAAATAAAAAAAAAGAATCATGAAAAGAGAGAACCAAAACATCAACCTCATGACAGACTTTGCTTTCAAGCGATTCTTCGGCACCGAGCCCTACAAAAAGAACCTCATCCACTTCCTCAACGCTGTCCTGCCACCATATATCGGACCAGTGCAAGACCTCACATATCTGCCTACGGAACAACTCGGGACAAACGACACCAACAAACGCTTGGTCTTCGATGTGCTCTGCGCCAACCCGAAGAACAACCACATCATCGTGGAGATGCAGAAAGCTAGCCAAGAGTTCTTCAAGGATAGAGTCATCGCCTACTCCTCACGGCACATCAGCGAGTCATTGGAAGTCGGTGACCGCAAATACAGCTTCCCAAAGGTCATAACCATCGCGCTGTTGGATTTTGAGATTCCAGAGCTAAAAGAATCGGACAAATTCATTCAGCATGTTATGCTAAAAGATGACGAAAACAAAATTTTTTCGGACAAAATGTCGTTTCTTTTGATAGATTTGACTAAATTTGCAACCGAAATAAATTTCAAGCAGCTCAGCGAAGAAAGCCAGAAATGGTGCTATGTCATCAAGAACATGTGGCGACTTAAAGAAGGGGACATTCCCAAGGAAGAGACCATTTTCCGCGAGCTGTTCGAAAACTGCAAAATATCAAAACTGAACGCCATGGAAAAACAAGAGTATGAGAAAAGCGTACTAGAGTACGAAGATGTGAAAGATGCAATGGAATACCATCACAGGATGGGGAAAGCGGAAGGCTTTAATGAGGGCTATGAGAAAGGGATAGAAAAAGGTATTGAGAAAGGTTTAGAAGAAGGAAGAGAAGAAGGACGGAAGATGACATTGATTCATACCGCAAAGAAATTACTCTCAATTGGGATTTCCATTAAAGACATTGCTGAAGTAACAGGCTTGCCAGAAGAAGAGGTTAAGCTATATGCACATTAAAACAATTCACGAACTTACTAATTAACCTCTAAATCTTCCCCAAAAAAATTGCATTTTCATGCAATGTAAATTAACACAAAAAAAATTCATTAAAACGTCACCCTGGTAATCCCCACAGGGTATTGCTGATTCAGAAGGTCTTTGATTTTCTGATAATCAGCAGGATTCTGCACAAAGTCCAAATCACGGGCCTCCACAATCAAAATCGGAAGGTTGGGATGCTGCTTCAGATAGGTCATATAGCTGTCCTGAATGTTATTGAGGTAATCGGCGGTGATTTCCTGCTCGTAACTGCGTCCTCGCTTGGCAATATTCCGCAACAGACGATCGGTATTGTTGTACAGATATATCAGCAAATCAGGCTTCGGAAGGTAAGTGGAGATGATGTCGTACACCTTGGTGTAAAGACTGTATTCGTCAGGCTGAAGGTTATTTTTGGAGAAAATGATACACTTGTCGATAAAATAATCGCTAATCACCAAATCCTTGAACATATCACGCTGCGACAGCAACTGTTTCAGCTGCTGATAGCGGTCGGTAAGGAACGTCATTTCCACGGGGAAAGCGTAATGCAGCGGGTCTTTGTAGAATTTGGGCAGGAAGCTGTTGTCGGCAAAACGCTCCAACACCAGCTCAGCGTTCAAGTCTTCCGCCAGCATCTCCGACAGGGTGGTTTTCCCCGCCCCGATACAACCTTCTATGACGATATATTGATACATTATTTCAATGTGCTAATGAGTTAATGTGCTAATGTGCCAATTGAGTTAAGAACTAAGAATTAAGAGTTAAGAATGTTTATTTGTTGAAGTGTTTAATTGTTTAATTCTGAGTTCTTAGTTCTTAGTTCTTAGTTCTTAATTTTCAACTTTCAGTTTTCAATTTTCAGTTTTCAGTTTTCAACTGTTTGAGTAGTTCTTGGATAAATGGTCTTTCCTGGATTCTCGGGTGTGGGATAGTCAGTTCTGGCGTGTCCATTTCAACATTTTCATAATACAGAATATCGATATCTATCGTTCGGTCCTTGTAATCCTGCGTTCCGGCTTTGGTTTTGCTTTCTGCCGGCCGCCCTAACGCAACCTCAATTTCCTTCAGCACTCGCAATAACTCCATCGGTTCCAATTCTGTGGCATACTCCACTACCTGATTCAGGTAATCATGGGAATCATAGCCCCAGGATCTGGTTTCTATCACAGGCGACAGACGGGTCGGCTCCCCTACCCTCAGTTCCAACAATTGCCGGGCCGCCGCAAGGTAAAAATCGCGGTCGCCAAGGTTGCTGCCCAATGATAAAATGACGTTATTCATATTGTTTGTTTTGTAGAGAGGCAATGCATTTCTGTTTTGCGGCTGCCACGATGTGACAGCCCTACATTTTTCAGAAGGGGCATTTTCTGTCTCTAAAACAGGTTTATTGCAACAATTTTGTGCCCATGGCCTTGCCCAGGTCAAAGGCCTTCTGGTAATCATCGGCGGAAACGCCCTGCTTGTTATCCACAGGATTGGAAACCAGTTCCCATTTCACAGCCTCTGCAAAGGCGGTCAGCTTCTTCAAGGCACCGCCAGCCCAGGTACAACTGCCCATCAGGCCCAACGAACGATTGAGGATGCCACGTTGCTCAATCTTGTGCATCAGGCTGTCCATCAAGGGATAAATCTCATTCATATAGGTCGGGGCGGCCAAAATCACACCATTATATCTGAAAATATCCGCCAAGATGTAGGAGGCATCGGTTTCTGAAACATTATACACCACCACATTCTTGAGACCGGCTGCCACTGCACCCTCAGCAGCGGCTTCAGCCAGCTGCTGGGTATTGCCATACATGGAAGCGTAAGCAATCACCAAACCCTTTTCTTCTGCCTCGTAGCGACTCCACTTGTCAAACAAACCCACCACCTTAGCGATGTTTTGTTTCAGCACTGGACCATGAGTTGAGCAAATAAGACGAATTTCCAAAGCACTCAGCTTCTTGATGGCCGCTTGGGTGGCTGTGCCAAACTTACCCACAATGCAGGCATAATAACGGCGCATGTCATCCCAATATTTGTCCGTATTGATATTTTCATCAAGATAGTCGCCATCCAGCGTACCAAAAGTTCCGAAAGCATCGGCCGAGAACAAAATCTTGTCAGTATCCTCGTAGGCCACCATCACCTCCGGCCAGTGCACCATGGGAGCCATATAGAAGGTTAGTTTGCGCTTGCCTAAAGAAACGCTTTCCCCTTCCTTGACCACCAGCTGTTGGCAACCTGCCAATTGCGGATAATAGCCGTTCAGCATCCCGAAAGTCTTGGCATTACCGATAATGCACAAATCCGGATACAGCTGTTTCAGCAGACCGATAGAGCCAGCATGGTCGGGCTCCATGTGATTCACCACCAAGTAGTCAATCTTACGTCCCTGCAGAACCGCTTCCAGCTTGCCCATGAACAAGCCAGCCATGGACACATCCACGGTGTCAATCAGCGTAACCTTTTCATCCATAATCAGATATGAATTATAGGCTACACCATTGGGAATCGGAATATAGTTTTCAAACAGTTTTTTCTGCCGGTCATTTACGCCGACGTAGTAGATGTCTTTTACAATTTCGCGTTTGTTGTACATTTTTAGGTTTTTTAGGGGGTTAGAAAGGTTAGGAGGGTTAGGAGGGTTAGGAGGATTACAGGATTACAGGATTACAGGATTACAGGATTACGAGATTACAGGATTCATGGATTTTGTTTATGTCACTACCCCGCCCTTCGGGCACCCCTTCTAATAGAAGGGGAATTAACTTTCAACTTTCAGTTTTCAGTTTATTCGGCGGGTTCAAAATCGGATTTGCCTACGCCACAGAGGGGGCAAGTCCAGTCATCCGGAATATCTTCAAAAGCAGTGCCAGGGGCGATACCGCTATCGGGATCACCTTTTTCAGGGTCATACACATAACCACATACAGAGCAAACATATTTTTTCATAGCTGTAGAATTTTGATTGTTATTAATTTGATTGGGCTGATTATTCTGATTTTCAGTTGTTTCCATGGGTTTTGGAGCCCCGTGAGGCGCATTAGCGGGAGCCACACCCCTCTTCACCTCATGGTAATAGGCGTAAGTCAGCGGTGACTCATTCAGCGTCAAAGTCTTGGCATCCACTACCTCTCCAATATACAAAATGTGGCTGCCGACATCCATTTTCTGGGTCAACTTGCACTCAAACCATGCCAAACAGTCCTCCGTCACAATCGGAACACCCGTATTTTGGCCATAGATGCATTCATATTTGGCGAATTTGTCAATATCTCTGCCACTTTGGAAACCAAAATTGCCCAACAAAGCGGGGGCATATTCCCTTTTTATCACAGAGACAGAGAAGTTCCCGAATTTCTCAATGAATTCGGCAGTATAATTGTTCTTATTGCAGGCTATCGCAATTTGCACAGGCTGTGAGGTCACCTGCACCGCCACTGTAGCGATAAAAGCATTCTTTTCCTTTTCATTTCCCGAGGCAATCACATATACCCCGTAGGTTAGTTTGTTTAAGGCGTTGGAATCCATGAGGTTGATCTGTTTGGTACTCCCCACACTACGCTTCGCTCATGTGGGGTTATTGAAATTTTGCCTCTCCGAGGCAATCTGATAATAGTTCTTAATTATTAATTGTTAATTGTAAACTGTTAATTGTCAACTTCTTCCCCCGACAACGACCACAATCTCCCCCTTCACTTCCTTGTCCACAGGGAAATGGGCAATAGCGTCGGCTAAGGTGCCTCTGAAGTTCTCCTCGTGGATTTTGGTCAGCTCACGGGAAATTGATATCGGCGTATCTTCTGCGAAGAAAGACTGCATCATCACCAATGTTTTGGCCAAGCGATGCGGTGACTCGTAAAAGACAACCGTCTCCTTCATTTCCGACAAACGACGCAAAGTGCTCTCTTTGCCTTTCTTATGTGGAAGAAAGCCATTGAAATAGAAACTGTCGCAGGGCAGTCCCGAGTTGACCACAGCCGGAATCAAGGCGGTAGCACCAGGCAGACACTCCACCTCGATACCCTCCGCGACACACTCACGCAGTAGCAAGAAACCCGGGTCGGAAATGCCCGGCGTACCAGCATCGGACACCAAGGCAACACTCTGCGAAGTCTTGATTTGGGCGATAATCTGTTTCAGCTGCTGATGTTCATTATGAATGTGATAGGCCATGCAACGCTGTTCTATCTCGTAATGTTTCAGCAGGTTCTTGGTCGTACGCGTATCTTCGCAAAGCACGAAATCCACCTCCCTCAGGACCCTTAAAGCCCTGAGGGTGATGTCTTCCATATTGCCTATCGGAGTCGGTACTAAAAACAGCTTCATACTTAGCGGTTTAACACATCCCAACCCTGATTATAGATAATGTCTCTTGGAATGCCAGAATTGTTGATTCTATCCAGATCGTTTTGCAAATCAGCTGAGACAGAAGCATTTTCAGCAGTGTATTGTTTAGCGAACTCAAAATCGCCTTCGCCCTGGGTCTTCAGAATCAAAGCACCCCAGTTGTAGATTGCAGATTTAGCTTTCTCAAAATCAATATGATAAGTACCATCAGCATTACGAGTGAAAGCACCTTCATTTACGAAGAAGTTATAGCACATCATATTGGCCTTGCCATGAGCCTCGCCAGCACCGAAACGTACCGAACGCAAGAGTCCCACAATGTAAGTGGTGATAGCATCTTCGGCAGTGATATTGGTGATTTCGCCTTTGTCAATCAATGTGTTCACTAAGAACAGACCCAAGATATCAGCTTTAGCTTCTTCCCAAGTCGATTTTTCAGTCTTCATAGCTTCATCCACACTACCCTTTCCGTTGATAGTCTGCTTGATACCCAAGCCATGAGCAACTTCGTGGAAAGTGACATTCCAGAAGAAAGCGTCAAACTTAAGATATTGCTGCTGAGCAGGTTCCATAATCAGCTCACCAATAGGCATCATGATTTTATCGAATTTGGCATGCTGTGCGTTAGCCAGTTGCAGACGACGGGCACCCTTCTGAGCCTGCACACGGTCATCGTTGGGCAGGTTGATAGCGATAGTCTTGCTACCAGAATTGCAGTCACCGGCATAATAAACCACATTATACACATTCATATCGGAAGAAGTTCCCGGCACGAAAGTCTTATATTTGTCATCGCCAGGCAGCTGCTTCTGCAATTCAGGAAGCATAGACACAAACTTCGCCAGGTCATTGCTCTTCTGATCATCTTTAATCAGTACAAAAGCTTCGTAAGTAGCCTTGCCTTCGCGCAGCATATCATCATAATTTTCGATAGGACCAACCACAAAGTCCAACTTGCTGTTCTTCATGTCCATCCAAACCATGTCGCTGTTGAAATAATCATCGGTCTCGAAAGCTTTCTTGCGTTCAATCAGATAATTCTTCAAGCCTTCATCCTCAGCCAATGCGATGGCTTTGTCCAGCAACTCACAAACCTTGGTCAATTCTTCTTTATACTCATCCTTGTACCAAACCACCTTCAAGGCGCCATTCTCATCTCTGCGGAGAACAGTGTAAAGGCTGTTCTTATCAGGATCTGCCAATGCGTCAAACTCTTCCAAAGTCATATCTTCAGGATAATATTGGCAACCCAGCGGTTTCTCGCCATAGCCTGGCACAAAGCTCTTGTTGCTGTTCAATCTTTCCCAAGGACCATAGTTGATGGCCACAAAGTCGCGGACCCACTGGTCTTGGATAGTATCGAGGATGGTTTTGTCGCCAAAGGTCTGTTTCCAGAACAAATCATCCATAATATCAGCAATTTCAATAAAGATTTGAACAATCTGTTTCTCGTTTTCGGTCAAATCCGACAAGTCAGCTGTCAAATCAACGGGAGCGAATTCTTCAACTTTCAACTGCATCTCGCTTTTGACTTCTTCTGTTTTTTCTTCAGTTTTCTTTGATTTACAAGCGGATAAAACCACCGATAAACTTAGCACACAAGTGGCGATGATAATCATAGTTTTTTTCATAATTATATTTTTTGATTTTAGGTTTCAGGGATTAGGGGATAGTGATTAGGGGTTAGTATTTCAAAATTCAATTCTCCTTCTTTTAGAGGGGGTAGCCAAAAGCCAGGGTAGTATTTAATTCATTTGCACATTAACTAATTTGCTAATTAACTAATTGGCTAATTTTTCTCTTTCTTTTCTTTCTTGCCGAAAACCGTGACATTGATATACTTCTTCGGGTTGGCTTTCAGGTCTTTCAGCAGTTCATCCAAGCTATGCAGAGAGTTCTCCAGATTGCTATAAAGTGTATCGTTAGTGACCAGCTGTCCCAATGTACCATCACCCTTCTGTACTTTTTCCACGATAAGCTGAACATCACCGATAGCCTGTTGCGCGTCATTAATCAGCTGTGTCACATTAGCTTTAGCTATCGAATCGGAAATCTTGTCGAAATTGTTCACGATAGTTTCCAATTGCGGGCCGGCTTCTTGAAGCGTATGGCTGAATTGTTCAAGATTCGTCACCAACTTACCCACTTTTTCCTTGTTATTACCCAAAATAGAATTCAAATTGGCGGTTGTAGCCTCCAAATTAGCCAAGGTGCCTTTCAAATCTTGCGCACCACCTTCGGGCGACATCACATCTTTCAACGACAAGGCAATGGTATCCACGGAAGTCAGGATGCTGGCCAACTGGGCTTTCAGACCATCGATGCCATCGGTCATTTGAGGCACCACGTATGTTGCCATCGTATCTTTCGCCTGTAGCATCTGCGTATCATTGCCGAAGAGGATATTGACAACCGTACCCCCCAGTAAGTCTTTAGGAGCCACCTGCACTTTGGAATCTTTGGGAATATTCACCGGTTCCGTAATCATCAGCTCAGCGCACAGGCGAACAGGGTTATCGGAAAGGAGGGAGACCTTGGTCACCTGGCCGATTTTGTAGCCATTGAGCATCACCGCGTTACTTTCCTGCAGACCGCCAGTATTCTCAAAAACGGCATAGTAATACGTTTTCTTGCCAAAAGCGGAAACGCCTTTGAAGAAACAAGCGCCCAGATAGAAAATCACTACTGCCGCGATGCAGAAGATGCCGACTTTAAGTTTGCTTTTATTGTGGGAAGTATTGTCCTGCTTAACTTGTTCTTTTTCCATTATTTCTATTTAAGATATTCATACTTAATATTAGCTTGCAAACTTACGGATTTTTTTTGAATCCAAGTCCAAAAATGTGACACTATTTCTTCACCGTCACTTGTGAGTCGTCATCAATTTTGATACGCTGGTTATTCTTGATAATCTCGCTCATATCCACGCCTGTAGCATCCTTCACCACGTCAAAAGTTTGTTTCAGCATCACTGGAACGCTGTTGGTAACATTGGTTACGCCATTGCCGTCGGAGGCATAAATGCTTAGATTATCAATAGCTTTTATAGGTTCTGCCGTTGCGCGTGCCATATCCGGCAGCACCTTCACCACCATATCGGTGATAGCGGCCTTACCGTATTTCTCAAAAGCCTCAGCCTTTTTCTGCATAGCTTCTGCTTCCGCCAAACCTTTTTGTTGAATAGCGTATGCTTCAGCTTCTCCCTGGGCCTTGATACCTTCAGCCTCTAAAATCATTGCCGTACGTTTGGCTTCCGCACGAGCCACTTCTGCCTTGGCGTCCATCTCTGCGGCGTATGCATTAGCCTCTGCGGCTCTTTTCTTTTTCTCCAACTCTGCGGCTGCATCCACCTCTGTCTGATACTTCAAAGCATCCGCCTCCTTGTTGACGGTAGCTTTCAGCTCATTTTCACGGATACGCACCTGCTCAGCAGTCAGTTCCTGCTCACGCTTGGTCTGCTCAATCTTGGCATTGATGGTCTCACGGTTCACCACGGCCTGCTGTATCTGCTGCTGAATAGCGTATGCCATATCCGCATCTGCCTGACGGGTATCCTGTTCGATCTTCAATTCGGCTTTCTTCAGTGCCAATTGCTGTTGACGTTCAGCAATGGACTGTTCACTTGCCACTTCTGTATCATTGGCCTCTTTTCTGGCAATCGCTTGAGCCTGAGCTATTTCCTTTTCTGCATTAGCTTTGGTGATAGCTGCGGTTTTTTTGATGGCAAAAGTATTATCAGCACCCAAGTCCACAATCAGACCATTGTCATCCACTACATTCTGGATATTGCAAGAAAGGATTTCCAAGCCTAATTTAGCCATATCGGGACTTGCTTTCTTGGCGATTTCATCAGAAAAACGGTCACGATCTATATTAATGTCTTTCAACGACATGGAGCCGATCACCTCACGCATGTTACCTTCCAAGCTGTCCTGCACCTGCTCTGCCATTTTCTTATCATCCATATTGATGAAGTTCTTGGCTGCCAGACGGATACCTTCCGGTGAAGGAATCACACGCAATTTGGTCACTGCATCCACCCGCACGTTGATAAAGTCATTGGTCGGCACACTGCGACTGGTCTTCACATCCACTGTCACTTGTCCCAGAAACACCTTGTCGAGACGCTCGAAAAAAGGAATACGGATACCGCCTTTACCGATGTAGGTTCGCGGCTGTTTAGACAAACCACTGATGATATAGGCAATCTGTGGCGGGGCTTTGATATAGCTGACTAAAATAATGAAAAGCACTAAAATCACCACAACGACGATGATGGAAATAATACCGCTGGTACTCATGACTGAAAATATTTTTAGGTTAAAATAATAATAGAACTATCATCTAATAATTTTGCAAAGTTACATATAATTCTTGAACACAAACACATCTTGACAAAAAAAGTCGATAATATCCCTTTGGGTCTTGCTTTTTATTAAATGATTTCGGAATTATCACTTTTAGTCTTGTTAAAATCTAAATTTATAGCGAGAGATTTACAGCATCATCTATGTTTTTTCCCTTTCGCATCGGTCAAATGTTGTGCTTCGGAGCATACCACACTCGCGACGCGAACATACGGAATAATGCCAATCTTCTATTGATATGAAACCCCTGACGGGGTAAACAGAGGGATATGACATATCATAGGCAGGCTGCTAGGCCTGCCGGGCTCGGTAGAAACGGAAGGATACACCAAGAATTTATCGCAGGCCTTTAGGTCTGCGGGCATAAAGCATGTTTCATTCTCTGGAATTAAGCCCGCACACCTCTGGCGTGCGAAAAGAATATATGGAGATACGGCATTTCTACCGAGCCCTGCACTCCTGACGGAGTGCAACTTCCATCAATGCGAAACAGGACCATATTATAGCTGACATGAAAAATTTAGGCGGTAGTCGTGAGTTACAAAACTAAAAGGGATACTTCCAAGATATTTTGTTAGCATATCAGTATCAGGTTTTTAGTGGATTTTTGATTGGGTGGTACGTAAAGAGTATGGTCATAGTGGAAATCAAGGCAAAGCTATTTTGATGCTTTTCTTATACTATCAGAAATCCAAGGCAATGCGTTTTCGTCATCAAGGAAGAGTTTATAGTAATAGTCTGGTGAAACCATCTTGTCAACAATGCCATACCCCACACTCTTTTCAAAAGTCTTTTTATCATAATATTCAGACACAGCCAAATCAGGTATTCTCAATTGAACCCATAGCTCTGGATGATGAAATACCATACTATCACAAAAAGAGCTGTAAATATATTCTGAACAATGAAAAATTAAGCATAGGCTATCTCCATACATGAAATCTATAGGAAAGTAATCACCAAATGATGTGTAAATTTTTGCAGAAGTGCTTAATCCCCACTCAGTCTCATCGTAACATTTCATCAAACATATTGGTTTGTAAACAGGCATTCGAGGCACTTGATTTGGAGCGTATGGACATGTGTAAAATGTGGTTCGAGGTTTGCCATACTGTTTTTCCATCTCTTTTTCTACTCTATGCCAAACCCATTCTGTGAATTTATGCCACGTGTTTCTACAACCACACAAAAGCAATGTTATAAGACATATAATTATGACTTTATATTTCATTTTATGCTGTTTATTTTTTGGGGTGCTCGGATGTCCAAGATGCCTTCACGGTCATTTTATCATTACCTCCAATAACATCGTGATATATAAAACCTAATATCGTTGTAGCTATATTATATTCTATACTTCTCCCAGGTGAAGGGCGAAGATCAAAAGTATCTGTAAAACTGTGATACATTCTGACATCCCCTGTCTTTGAAACATATACGTTGGTCGTCACATTTACGTGTCTTATCAACCAAGTCAATTCATTTGCGGCAACTTTCCAAGTATCCTTATACTTAGGATTCAGAGGGTCGAAAAATTGATCTTTCATTGGTTCAGTTGCCCTTTCTCCTCCAAATGACACACAATCTTTATATTTTACCTTAAAATCCTGTTTTCCAAATCTGCTATCTGATTGTACAATTTGTAAATAATTTTGCTCGAATTCCCGCATTTTCGGATCGTTTTTAATTTTGTTCAAAGCATCTCCAGTAACATTCACTTGGTCTGACTGAAGCATGGAGTTTATGCCTGCACCAACTATACTACTTATATTCTCATCCACATTTAACACTCGGGCAATTTGTCTGCGAATGCCATGTCCCCAACCGGATCCAGAATATGATTTGTCAGCCTCTAAACCTTCTAGTTCTCTTGCCCATATTGGAGTGTTCTCACAAAACGCATACGTGCTGTTCCACGGGTAATTTGCCGCCAGGGGATCAACACTCCAGAAACGGCCTAAACGGGCATCGTGCATACGGTATTCGAAGGCGAAAAGACTTTTTTCTCCAAATACCTCATTATCAGCTTCTTGCCCGTTAAAAAAGTACCGATATTCCCCAATGTTGGTACTTTGGGGTATAAAAGATTGGTAATGAGTTGTCTTTGCAGTCATTCTTGATGCAGTTGTATATATTTTTCCAGTTTTTTAAGGCTTTTTTGACGCATCAAAAATACAAAAAAAAATATCGCCTAAACTTATTCAACAATCGGTGTCTTGACGCAATTATTTACTCTACCCAATCAACGCACTGTACTCCTGGCATTTTCTCAAAATGCTTGATATTGTGAGTGACAACCGTCAACCCATATCGACGGGCTGTAACTCCAATAATAATATCAAAGTCTCCAACAATCATGCCTTGACTGACAAGGCTTTGACGGATTTCCGCATAATCGCGAGCCCAGTTGCCAAGAGGAAGCACTGTGAAGGTTTCTTCAATTTCTTTTGGCTCTTGCAGATGCCGTTCTACAGCTTTGCTGTGAAGAGCACCGTAAGTAAGTTCTGCAATAGTAACCTCTGATGCAAAAATTTGCATGACAGGTGTTTCAGCTATATGTTTATACACCCCACCGCGATGACGGAAGAATTCAATCCATGTGTCAGTATCAAGAATAAAACCTTTCATAATAATTTAATCGTCAAGGTTGACATCGCGGTTGAAAGGACGACTATCATTGCGGTGCTTCATCATTTGATAATACTCCTCACCCTCTTCAGATTCAGACCAACATCCCGCCAGCTCTAAAAAGTGAGCTTTACGCTCTTCGGCAGAAGTTGTATTGGCAGACATAGTCAATCTGTCGGCCAACCACTTTTTATCACTCTGCGAAAGGGCAAGTCCCTGCAAATATGTCCAAAGATTATTCAATGCCATTGATGTCATTATTCTTTTATTTTTACACTGCAAAAATACAAAAAAAACATATACATTACTATTTTCTTCTTTTATCTCTACTTGGCGGTACGAATCCAAAATTCGTTAGAGTGTGGGTTCATGGGGCAAAGATAAATATTAGATAGAGTACATTTCTTTCAAGATTAGACATACCGAGCGGTACGATAAAGACTCAGCACTTGTAACAATAATTATTTTATAAACGACATCGTTCTTAAAATAACAGCGTAAAACATAGGAAGGTGTTTCTGAAATTTTCACCAAAACGTTGTTTTGGACATCAAGTACATAATCTATGTATGATTCGGTCATTATGTAAAAATCCATGCCAAGACTTTCCAGCAATTTATTTCTCGAAATACCAATATAAAGACGTATAGTGTCTGTTTGAGTTTTTATTTCTGACAAAACGTCTTTTGCAGTGCTTTGGATCTCAAACAAGTTGACATTGTTTCTTATATGATGGATTAGTTCGTATCGTAAATCATCATAAAAAATCGTATCTGTACAATCATTAGGGATATTGTCCTTGATGAGTTCATTTGGATAAATTGGTTTGAATTTTTTTCTTTGGGAGAAATCCGAAGAATAACTTTCGTGCCGAATGATTTCCCCAAGTGTATCGTATGCTATAAAGAAGCCATTAGGGTTATATTCCTTAAAATGCATTTGCCCATTACGCCAATAAGCTCGACACTCTCCTATACGCTTATCTTCTTGATAATTGGTTATTGTTGCTAAAGATCCGTTTTCGAAATATGTGTAATATAGTCCATTCCATTTTCTGTTTTTCACATTAGCTACCACTGCAAGTTTTTTTGTGTCCGGATGATAAAACATCCACTTTCCATCGGGTAAATCATGTTTGGCATAACAATGTGTATAAAAACCCTTATCGGTACAAACCATATATTTCTTATCTCCATATGTTGCTGTATGTGTTTGAGAAAACAGCATAAATGGCAGAAAAAAAAACGATATAAATGGGAATCTGATGTTTTTCATAGTTATCATTGCTCTAGTTCAGGATTGCCTTTTCCTTGTGAATGGTGTAATTGTCCATACCCTTCAAAGTCTGACCAACCACTGGTAACATTCTTATTGTCAAGGCTAAATGTTATAGTTTCTTCTATAAACCCTTCGTATGTCGTTGTGGTATATACTTTCATTTTTACAAAAGACATGCCATCTCGTTCAAATTGTTCAGGCAGTTCTGCCAACATAGCAGCATGACCAGACATAAATACAATATCTCCAATCTCTCCTTTCATAATATCTGTCTCAAAAGATCTGCTCAAATCATTGGGATTCTCATGGCTTGTTTTATTCCCTTCCTTAAACCATCTCTTTGCTATATTTCTTCCATTGAAAGAATTATTCTTGTCTGAAAAACCTGTTTGTAGATATGAGGTTATTTCACCTCCGGATTTCATGTAGGCATGCCATACTATACCAAAGCATGATTCCCGTTGAGGATCTTGCTCTGTTAATGTTTTGTGCTGTCCTGGATTGTATCCATACCATGAATCAGTAGTAATATCCCTTACAGATTCAACCTTGTTTAAAAGCTTACGTTGAGCATAATGAAATGCATATAAATTTTCCTCTCCATCAGGGTCCATCAGCATTATCGGACTCCCATTGCAGAACACAAACGGACTAACGCCTGGATACTCGCTCCACTTCGGGTCAACACTCCACCAGCGAGCCAAACGGCTGTCGTATTGCCGGAACTCATAGCCAAAATTCGCCACTTCCCCAAACACCTCATTATCACCCTCTTGCCCGTTAAAAAAGTACCGATATCCCCCGATGTTGGTACTTCGGTTAGAAATAGGATAACCAAAGGGATAATAATCTGTGGTGCTGATAACGTATGGTTTGTATGTGGAATCTCCAGTAGAATATGGTTGGCGGCGGTCGAGAATGGTGGCCATCACATTGCCCAAGTGATCGGTCAATTCATACTGCCTCATGCCAATGGTGGAATTCGGTATGAAAGAATCTCCACTGGAAAACAAATCAACAGGTTGCCGTATTATTCCCAATCTCTTATTTCCGTATATTGGTCGTTCAATGGTTTCTAACGAATACAAGGATTGCCTGTATATGCACATTATATTGCCAGATGCGTCATGAATGTAATAGTCTGTAATTTTGCCTGTTTTTTTTATCTGCCTTTGTCCCGTGGCGCTGTAACTGAAGGTGCTCAGCACACTGTCGTTTTTCCAGATAGTATCAACCTTGCCCGCCGCATTCCATGAGATTTCTAACCCCACGCCTGTGTCTTGTGTAAGGTTGCCGATGGCATCGTATCGGTATGTGCTCGAATTCAGCCCTGTAGCGGTTATGGCATTCAGACGGTTTCTGTCCACTGAATACTGATAACTGATGTCATGCATGATATTGGCATTGTCGTCATACCTCTGAAGTGAAAGAATATTGCCGTTATGGTCATAGCAGTATCCCGTCTCATATTGATTGGTTACACATAGCCATATTGGAGAAGAGTTTGGTATGCATGTCTCCATGTGTTTTATCCTGTTCAGTTTGTCATAACGGAAAAACTTTGCCAATGGGGTTATTTCTGTTCTAAGATAATCTGTGGTTAAGGCGGAAATATTGCCATTATACAAGGAAACAGCGGCAGAATATTCATTGTTGTAAGAGTTGGCACTCGAAATGGGACGATAATCCCCATGATAATACTGCAGCATGGAACTGAATGCGTCCCGGCAAAATTCCGAATTTACAGTGGCAGTGTTCAATTGTCCGTCGTGACCGATGTCGTATGCTGCAGTTAAGCCTTCGGCTATCCGATATCCGTTGATGTCTTTCAGCCATCCTTGCAAGGTATAGGCATAATCGGTTCCTTGAACATTCTTCTGACCCAGTTCCACACGTGAGAGCATGCCATTGGGAAGGTAGAAGTAGCGGGTTTCCAAACGCTCAGAGACAAAATATTCCTGTCTTTGCTGATGATACGGTATATGTATCTTAATTGGAGTTGTGGCACTCGTGTAAACATGTGTCAGACGATTGTCCGCATCATATCTATAACGGTGCATGAATTGTTCCGGCTTCCCTTTTTGGAACCACACTTTGTTCACATTGCCACTCACCAAATCGTATTCGTAGTCAATATAGGTCAGTTTGCGTGAGTATGTGATCAAAGCGGGAATATCCTGTACCAGTTGTTTCACATTGCCGTGTATGTCGTAGCTGTAGTGGGTAGCTGCTTGATAGGCAAAGGAGTCCAACGGGTATTGGGGATAGAAGGCCACGGCAGCGATGCGGTTGCGCAAATTGTTCCCACCAGCAGTGTTTAACAAAGGTTTGTCGTAGTATGTATGCGTTATTTCCGTCTTGGCCCCATTAGCGATAAAAGTGTCTATAACCGCAGGGTTGGCCGCTTCCGCCTGCGAGATACCGCTGGAGTTTACCACCTGTCCAACCTCCACAATCCTGCCAATGCTGTCGTACAGGGTGTAGCTGTATTTGTCTTCCGCCTTCTGTTTGCCATTCTGGCTCAGCACAGGACGCGACAGAATATCGTAGTAAGTGACGGCAACGCTGTCGTGGTCGGGCTGGTAGCTCACGGTAATTTGGTTGAGCGTGTTGTACTTGTAATTGGTGGCCATGGTGTGCTGCGGATGGATGAATCCCGGTAATAACGTGTCGTAGCGGGAAATATTGTGCCGGTACAAAGAAACGCTATCCAATGTGGCTTGGCTCTGAATAGGGTGAACACCTTTGGGAGGTATGGTCTTTATCAGGTTGTCCGCTTGGTCGTAGTAGTACAGGGTGTATAGAAACTCTTGTGAATGGCAGGAGATGCGAAGCGTGTCGGCAAGCCCGCTCATACAATGCGGCTCGTACATGGCCCGGTGAACCATCACCATGCTGTCGAGGATATGGTAGAAGGTGATAGTGTCTTGCGCCGCAGCGGCCAGAATTGCTTGTTGTTGGCACAATTCAAGTTCAGAGAGTTCGGGCTCGCAGCGGAACTGCTCGGGGAAATGGGCGTCATACAAGGCTGTTGTATCATCAATATTTCGCAGCATGTTGTCATACAGTTGCCAGATACAGAAATGGTTCCATGTGTCAATATCATCTTCATAGACGAAAATACCTTCATTGGCAAGAGCTGCCTTAGTGTCTCCTGGCTCATCCCAAAATGTCAGTCCATGGCTATGCAGCGCATTCTGGTAGTTTTGGCAGCCACAATCCGTGTAATAATCTGTCGGACGAGGGTAAATGATGCGGGGATAATCATTCGCAGATATAACAGAACAATTATTTTCCAGCAACTCTTCGAATTGTTCCAAGTCAATTCTCTGTTCTACAGTGAAGTTTGCATTTTGTAATGACTCATCACAACTCGTTTTACAAATATCAATTAATTTTTGCCGGATAGTCATCCATAACGAAGTGTCTGGGCAATGGGTAATAAGATAGTCATGCAATTCCTCCATCCAGCCGTTGGCATGGGCTTCGCAATCCGCACAGCAATCCTCGTAAGAAAGCTGCAACAATGAGTCTCTTGAGGCCATAAAGTTGTCCACATTCAGACCATATACGGGATTGCAGATGAACCGAATTTGAAAGCCGCCCTCACAATTAGGATCAGCATTTGGTGTAAGAGGAATAGCAGAGCATCCTGTATCTGCTTTCAAATAATAGGCACAATGATCCAATGCGGAAATGTCAAACTGTTTTGACCACCATTCAAATTGTCCCCATTGAAGCGAAGGACAATTGCAGCACACTCCGTCGCCAATGTCGCAAATTTCTCCTATATCGCAACTTAATAGACATGCAGGCAGTATTGTCTGCCTGATTTCCTCTTTCAAATATAAGTAAATGCTTTTGAAAAGCAGCCACCGGGCATCATTTTCGGAACAATTGTATCCTTGTGCCCATATTTTCACGACACTGTCTTGAAAAGCTTGCATAACCCCTGTGATTTCCTCACAACCAGGGGTATATCCTCCATGGGCAATATCATTGGGGTCAAATAGCAGCCACCACACACTGATATGGTATTCCTCCTCGCCATCTCTCCACGACATATAGGAAAGCATTCTGTTGCGGATGTACTCGTATATCTCCTCGTATTTGTCTTGGCAACAGGAGAATTCTTTTTGAAAAAATGGATCCAAGTATGCGTATCCAAAAGGTTGATAACCGTCCCTTGGATCAAAAGTGATTTCCGTGTTTTCATTCATATCCAGCCCTAATGGGTTTAACAAACCTAAAATTTCAGCCTGATCAAATGTGTTAGTGTTAAAAAAAATGCTATCAAATAAATATTGTTCCGTTGCATTTCCACATTCGCATTCCGCTTGGAACAAATGGTATTCAGGGTGGTATTTTAGCATGACTTCAGCGTATTCGGGTTGCCAGTTAATCCGCAGACTGTCCCAGAAAAGAGAAGAGGTTACAGATGTGTGAAAAGAATGGGCAAGATCGCGCAATTCACCATCCTCCAAAAGACGGTGACGACAAATGGTAGTCAGAAAAGAATTATTGAGTCCGGACTCGCAAAAACCGGTGCAACTGTCGGCGGGGCAGCATGTGAGTTTATAGTCGAAATACTGTCCGCCCGGACTCATGTCCGCCAGCATGGCCCGTCTTTTTGCCTCGCATTCGGTATTAGGATTTTGCGGGGGATTCTCACAGTCTTGTACTAAACGCACATATTCCTCATTGGAAATATCAGGTTTGTCAAGTTCTAATGAGTCCATGGCAAACTCCTCGCATGGTGTATAACAGTGGGCTATGTTGGCACCCTTAAAATGGATGCACGGCCGTTGCCGCCATGAGTATGCCTCGTATGCGATATCAGTCTCGTCATCATCGATTACGGCAATGCTTTTATACAATTGGTAACTGCCAGGATTCAGAAACACATTGTTTTGCTGGAGTGTGGTATTTTCACTAATGATCAAAGAGTCCTTGAACACATATTCCAACACATCGGGGTTCCATAGACTGAACACCACCCTGTAACGGCATCCGATACAAGCTGAGGTTTCATTGCATGTGTCGCACAAGGCATTAGCGGTTTTCACATGGTAAGTGAAATTATAGTTTGTCGGTGTGGCTACCACAATGCTTTGGGTATAACTTCTGCTATTCTCATCAAACGCATGCGTCTCGTTCAGGCTCTCAATCACGGGAGTGTTGTCAACGGGCAATAGGTTCGTGTTGGAAGATGGTATGATGGCGGAGACTATAAGCCTTTCTTTCATGTCATAATAGGAGACGGTGTTTTCCCCATTGGCATCAACAGTCACCACCTTCTGGTAATGTGAGGCGTCGCCCACCTCATTGCCAAAAAGCCTGTCTAACTCCACTTGCATGGGATTGCCATAGTAGAATCTGGTTTCCCTGCCGCCTCCCATTTTGAAGGCCTCGCCTGGGGCACTTTGTGAATGCACCCTGTCTGTTCCGTCATTCAGATAACGTGTGTGGGAATAGGTATAGCCGCTGTCCGCAGGAGTCTGTGCAATATTAATCCAATGCGGATTGTTGAGAAAAGGGTTGGCGGACGAATGATAAACAGCGCTTCCTGCATTGGCGGGAAATGGAAGCGCATGAGTCAATGTAGTATCATAATCATAGTCGGCTTTTTCAAAGTCGCCGTTGAACAGGCCGTTGGAAGAATTCCCGGTCCCATAATAGCGGACGCCCCTGCTTGGAGTGGGTGCTGGAATGGACTGCAATGCCTGCCGTCCCACATGGTCATAGAATGTTTCACCGACTATGGCCACCTTATCCGTATTGTTTATCGTTACTTCCTGTCTGTTTCGCAATGTGCCATCATAGAAAGTGATTACCTCCTTCCGTTTGCCTTCTTCCGCATACACGGCAGTGTATTGCCATGTAAGGCTGTCCTCCAGACCGCAGTAATCGTAGCGGCAAGTGAATGATGGAGAGGGAAGAGAATCTCCTTTTGACGGTGTATAGCTCCAATTACCGAATACTGGGTATTCAACGTTATTTGACACATACGTTCCCCGAGGCCTGACTCTGTACAAGATGGTGCCTTCGGAATAGGCCAAAGGCACGTGATAATGGTTATTGGACGTGGTAACCCGCGTGGCGTTGGCGAAATCGTAGGCGACGGAAGAGCTGTGGGACGGATTGTCCACGAACAGCCATTCCACATCGTATTCGTCGGCACCGCCCACATATCCCCAGGAGAGCAGTAACTCATTGGTTCCGGTCTGATAATTCCCATTCACAAACGAGGAGGCGGGAAGAGTTGAAGAAAGCGAATACCTTGTGACTTCTATTCCAAGTTCCAGAATGATATCATCGGACAAATCCCCGCTGATTGACGTTATCATAAGATTGGCCATTCTGTAATTTGTGTATTTGCAAACACTCACATCCTTATATCCAAAAGTCGTGGAGTAATCAACAATGACAGAGTCGTTGTACACATAATGGGTGTTCCCAAAATCAGCACAGTCAATCGTATAGTGAATACAATATTGTTGATTGGTATTGTGGACTCTTTCCCTGTCTTCCGCTAGATAAAGACGTACAAAAATATCCGAACTCCGAACTGCCCACTCTGCGGAATTGTAGTCAGGCATCTCAACCATCATTATGCCGTTAACTGCAATGTTCGATCCTCTTCTATGTGACGACATTATCTCGTGGGATGCCATCAGCTCGGATGACAAAAGAAGCAGTGCCAATATGATATATAACTTTCGTTTCATCATTGTCTGTGTTTTGGAGAGTCTAAACATCAGGATGGCATGACTTTGAATCGGAGGAATCCTTTCTCTCCTTTCCCGTTCCATACCTCCAAGTAATAATAGTCTCCCTCGTTAAGATTGAAACACCAGAAGTTTATTTCAAGCCAGTTTTCGCCCGTTCTGATAATGGGGGACTGGGTTATAGCTCCGCAAATGCTATCTGTAATATTGCCGGCGTTGTCAGTCTGTACAACCACATTTCTGTATTTGTCATACACTTTGAAACGGAGACGCTGGTGATTTGACACAGTGTATGGCTCCTCATAATGTATCCTGAGAACGCTGTCATATACCGCATGGCAGGTGCCGTCCATCCGCTCCTGCACATACATCCACTCCCTCTTAGGTGTTATAAGTCCTTTTATTTGTCTTGTCCCGGTGTCAGCGACCTGCCATGTGACAGACAGGTCACAACAACTGCGCATCCCGAAACCATGGGGAAGGGAGCCAGCCATTATCAAGGCGATAATCAGTGCTATTCGTATGTTGTTTATCATTACTCTCAGTTATTTGCCGTGTTATTGTTTTTTTTCAGGTTTTGTCGTGTCGTCTTAATCGTCATTATTCCTCTTTCGGTCTCTTTCTTCACTTGTACCAGTATCCCTTCCTCGTCGTAGTTGTAGAATGTGGCATAATTGTTCTCGTCCAGTTCGGCCACAAGACGGTAATTTTGCGGGTCATAGACATAGCTCTTGATGGTGGCGTTGGCGGGAGCTATACGGATGTCGTCCACATAGAATGCCATGTTGCCGCCGGCACTCAATTGAAGAAGGTTGGCATTGGAGGCTGCCACAAATTCCACTTCAATGCGTTGCCAGCACTCCACCTTGGGTTCTTTGGTCACAAGTATACTGCCATTGTATGTAAAAACATAGTCTTCTCCCAAATTGCCGAGAGTGTTACAAGAGTCCCTTCTCACCCAGCAGGAGAACACATACCGTTTCCCGTCTTGAAGTTTCAAAGGTGTATTTCCTCCAAACGACAGTGACAAATTTGAGGTTTGCAAAGAGTGCTTGCCGCTATGGGCATAATTGGTTGATACAGAATCCTGTGAACTTATCACTATATGCCCTCTGGCATTGCCTATGGCTGTTTGACCGTCATTCTCGAAACTGTCGAAGCCTATCTCCTCATAGCGGGCGTTGTTGGCCACAGCGGTCACCAGCGACTGCTTGTAGCCATACAGGGCGGACGAGTATATGCCAAGGGCATTCTTATTTTCAATCTCAAAATTGAAGGGACTGTATTTGGTGATTTCCGCCGTCCACGTCCATGGCTTTTGCATGTTGTTCTCATTACCCAAGCCTTGTGGGAAAAAGGCAAACGATGAGTATGTGCCGTCATACGCGATGTTGGTGTTGTATTGTTTATGGGTGCCTGTCTGGTTCCTGTCGGTGACATAAAGGTTCGCCCTGAGACTGCGGTATATATTGGGGATTCCATGATAGTTCTCCAGTTCGTTGTTAAGTTGGGGGATTCCGACATCTTCATAATCATAATTCCACCCGCTTTCGTATTCTGTTGCCGAGGCCTGCAGCACGCCGTCCAAACATTCAGGAAAATAACCGTTAGGGTCGTCCCATGTAAATGACGCCACTTGTTGCTGAAGGTTATCTCTATGATAAATTATCACTTCCCTTCCTGATTGGACAAAAAGATAACTGGTTAAATCTACCGGTTCACTTCCAAGGTCAACTGGAAACTTGAGATGGAGGGAGTAGTCATTTAAAAGTTCGAATAAGGAATCATAACATATTTTTTCTTCAGGTTCTCCTCGGAAAAAATACAGATTTTCTAGGGTATGGTCGTAATATATGCGAACATAATCAATTGTGTCCCCATTACAATTATGCAAAACGACACAAGAGTTCCTCTGGTCATTAAAATCCTCCAATACAGTTAGTCGTCGATTACCCGAATCTGTTGGATGAACAAGCGACACCAAGGATGCCGCCTCCGCATTCAGCTGGTTGGAGAACCGTGAACGGCATATCTCTTTTCCATACGCTGAAAACGAGGTCGTGCTATTCGGCAGCCAGCAAGTTGCCATGCCATGGCCGTTAATACCATTTATTGTCGCCGTTGAGCTATTATACGGAATGACATCATACTGCCAGAAAGTAGTGTCTCCGTTCGGCAACAGAGGATTCTCATAATATCTTGCCCTGTAGTTCTCCGCTGCGCTGCCCATATTGTGGTAATACCAATAGGCTGGCATCGAGTAGTTATATACAGGTTGCCCGAACTCATTGGTGACGCTTGTCAGCAGGGCTTTGCCTGTATAGGGGTCAAATTGAAGATTTTCCGTTGTGATGACAGAGCCTTTGTTATAAGCGCGTGTTGTCTTGAGAATTCCGGTGTTGTAAATCACCTTGGTAACGGCCACGGATTTCACCGTCTCTTCGAAACAATCGAAGCTCGGCATGGCAGAGGCACCTACCAATGGCGGGAACACATAGGCTAACATGAACTGTGCTGACACACCTCCTCCATAGCTTGACGAATGGTTCATCCTTTGGTCTATGAAAAAATCGAAAGTTTGTCCTAATGTTTTTTTCCTGACCTGATTGTCTCTTAAAAGGACATCCACCTTGTTGTCAATCTTATTTATGCTGTTCACCGTTTTGGTGAAATATTCATATTCAACTTTAGAAGTGTAAGCCGACTGTTCCACGGCTGGAATCAGCTCGGATTCATCCCGAAATGGAATGTAAGGTGCTGTGCTTACCGATTTTTGTTTGCCATGCATGTCATTCAATTCAATCAAATACCCTTGTGAATAGCAGGACGAACTTTGCTGTTTAAAACCAGCGGTAATCAGTTGCAGTACATTGGGAACAGGATCCACCATACAGCACAAATTAGTTTGGGATACTACAATGGGGAAATCTCTGGCTGTATAAAACTCATGCCGTTGGATTCCTGCTGTTGAGAAATTTACATTGTCAGGAGTATATGTCCGCACAATGACCTGGCTATACCCCACATTAGCTGCGGGAAAGTAGCTTTCGCCATACGGCTCCTCGCAATACATCTCATCTTCCACGAAAAACAGCCCTTTCACCTCATCATATACTGGATACCGCATAGCATTCTCTTCCGCTCCTACAGTCGGCTCATATTCCGCCACCCCACTGCTGATTAACCGTCCGTTTTCTGTTTTACGGTAGAAATATTCCTGCTTGTAGGAACTTGTACCAGATTTATTCCAATTATCCACTAAGGTCAGTGACTTTACACGGCTTCCTCCTCCATATTTTATCTTATCAGGCACATTCAACCTGATATAGGATGGCATATCAGTGTCATTCAAAAACAAGGTCCCAAAGTCATTGCTGGTAATACAATGTCTATAGAAAGCGTCATTGCCGTGCATAGCGTATGCCTTGTCAATAATGCCACCTGAAACCAAAGCCCTGAAAAAGGCCGCCGCATCACTGCTGTTTTCCATCTCATCAGCGCCATTGAACATAAGGTCTGGACGATTGTTCTTCAAGTATTGCAGCGCCAGAAACCATACTGGATGCATATCGTAGGCTCTGAATGCTTTCACCTCCACTTTGCCGAGAGTGGAAGTGCAATTAATGACGTTGTCGGGGTTAATCTCCATATAACCCTGTATATAATCCGGATCCATATAACCATCATAACTGACAGCCATTTTAAAGTACATAAGATTATGTTTGAACCCTTTGACATAATCTCTTGCATCTACACCCGGTTTTTTGTTGAAATAAATATAGTACTTTCCATCCCCTTCTTTGTTGAAACTTGTTCTGTTATTGACTTTTGCCATGTACATGGCTTGTTTATCCTGCACATACGCATAGTCATCGCTCTCATAATCAACAGTGATTGTTCCTCCCTCGGGCAGGTCTATTTCCGTAAGCAGCCATGCGGATGCCCATTGATTTGCCGAATCAGAATTTTGTGTCGTATAATGCTCAAAATAATTTGCATCGCCTTTATAATTGCCCCAGCGGTCCATATTCTCCGGTGCATAATCAGGATTGGGACCTTTGTAACGGAAACAATACGGATTTTGTTGACCTTTCTCACTCAGCGCATACTTGAAGTACACCTTCTTTAGTGTCAGTTTTCCATAATTGGATGAGTTGTTGTTATTATGAATGTTGTTAGGCACCCTAGGACATAAACTATAGTCATATTCAAATACAGCGGTTTTAATGGGTATGGACATGTCCTCCTTGCTAAACAAGAGAATGCTGTCAAGTTTAAACAGTCTTTGATTTTGATGCTGTAGATTACCTCCTTTGTATTCATCATCAACTGCCATGGCATCATCCCTTTTGGAAATGTAAAAGACCGCCTTGTGTGTTTTGGTTTCTATAGTATCCAAATAGGCGATTTCTTTGGTTCCGTAATTGTAACCGCATAGGTTGTCATTTCGGTTGGAGCGGTCGCCCATGAAAAAATTTGCCCCTTCATACGGGAAACGCCAGTGATATAATTCGCTGTTTTTCGTATATTTGTCTATATATGAGAATTTGACCCAATAACCAAGATCTGCATCATCGGGTTCTCCGTTTAGGTTGACATCAACATAATCGGGTGATGTGATGCTGGTAATAAGATAAGAATAGGGATATGGAGGTGTAGTGGTGCAGGAATACAGCTTTTCCTTACCCACACGTGTTGTTCCATTAGCATTCCCTGATTCGTAATCACGATAGGTTGTTTTACTACTATCAAAGTCGTAACCTTCCACTGAGAATTGCACCTCTTTTTCCACGTGGTTGTATAATGTTTTGCCGTATGTAAACCGTTCGCCATCTGCGTTCACAATGGAGAACTCGCTTATATGGTGTAACTGTCGTCCTTCTCCCGAATTGCCCGTTTTGTATTCTATGTTGGAAGTCCGTTTGGCACGCTGTTTCTGTTCGTGGTGATTTATGTTGCCATTGGATAATGTGTTGTTAATGGTATAGTTATATGTTTTTCCGCCCCAAAATGTGTTGGTGTAGTTTCGGGTTACATTAAAACGTACAGCATCGTTTCCTCCAATATCAGCAAGCGCATTTGCTTCGGAATAGGTCTGCTCCCCTAACATTTTGAAGTAAAAAGGCTCATATAAACTTTTAGGTATTGTTTGTCCATTATAGCTGTCTTTCCCTTTGAAAGAAAATGCCATGTTGTAATCGACAGTATCCCAGTCGCCATTTTCTGACACACCTCCATTGAAAGCAAGATTGACCCCAATTTGAACTCCTGAACCGAATCCTGCGTCAACACCAGCATCTGTTGTGAATGTTTCATTAACAATCTTATTGTCATAAAAATGCCCGTAGTCAGACCGATATGCCCGAAAAGAGCCCCCCATCAGTTCTCCTGTAATGTTGTACACATCATTTGTCATCACAGGCAGAGGCAGGTTTTTAGCATCTCTATTGACGCAGATATCCTTCTCTCTGTTAAAATCTTGCAAATAGTTTTCATCGGCTTTTTCTGCGTATAAAATGCCACAAGAAGCAGTTTTTATTGGTTCTCTCGGAGTTTTCTGGCTCACAATATTGCAGTTTACCGAACCGTAACCTTCCAAATATGCGCCACTTCCCCCCGCTTGTATTGAGACTCCCCATGTGGTACTGCTAAGAGGAATGTGCATAGGAGGAAGATTTGCCGCTGTTGAAAAAGAGTTTCCGATACTGCCTCCACCTCCGGCGTCAAATTTGTCGCGTTCCTTGTAGCCATGCTTATTTTCTCTTTTGGTATTATTTGTTGGAACAAGACGTTTGGAAAAACTTAACGAAATCTGATTCCCATAAGTATAGCTTCCGCTCTTGCTGTTATAACCATAGTTGAAACCCAATTTAAGGTTTTTAACACCCCCGTTCATGGAAAAGGAAGTGGTAACTCCGTTGTCAGAGTCCATATTGATTCCATAATTGGCTGTGGCAATTTTACTTCGTTCGTCTTCCTCTTCTTTTTGTCTCACATACGATGCTGATACACCAAACCTGCGACACAGAGTGATTCCATTGTAGGTGTTGTATATGAACGATTTCGACTGACTAACTCCTATGCTAAAATCAGCCCCAAAAACTTCTCCTCCCCCTCCAGTGGAAAATAGGAAAGTGTTGTTGTCCCTTCGTTTGTATGTCTTTTCTATCTCATCACCGCAAAAATCATCAGGTATGCCTCTTACCTGGCGGTTGATGGCACCTGGGTTGAGATTCCAGCCTAAGCCAACCCAAGAGGCCTCATGTTCCATGCCAATATTAGAGTTATAATTCAAGTTGATGGGAAAGCCACCGTTTGGGCCGGGGACCGTCATAATTGGAATGGTGTAATGAAAGTCCCCGCTGAACAAGTCCACCATATTGTCTGTGCTGACAGGTGTAAAACCTGCCATTTCCGGCTGACTTGGACCTCCTGTCAAGGCAAACAGCTGTACTGGTTGCATCAATTCTGCCAGAAAACTTACCAGTAACACTATGGCAAACACTTTTGAAAAGTGACTTTTTCGTATATAGCTGAACATGGTGTGAGATTTGTTATTATATTTTGTTTTCTGCCTGCAAAGTTATGAAAAAAATCATATAATCAAAATAATAATATAAATTTTTTAACAGAAAAAATCATGGAGAAACAGTTCAAACAATTTTTGGTCCATTGCAATTTGTCCAAAAACACCACAAAAAGCTATGTGTCGGTAGTAAATCATTATTTCAAGATGTTCACAGAGCTGAACAAATTCAGTCTGCTGGAGTTTAAGGAATATTGCGTGGAAAGTTTCCAGCCGTCCACTGCGAACTCATACATCAATGCCATTAACAAGTATTTGGAATTCAGAAAATTGGACAAGCTTAAAATCAAAAGGGTGAAAATCCAGCAAAAGAATTATCTGGAGAATGTCATCAGTAATGAGGATTATAACTATTTCAAAACAAGACTGAAAAAAGACGGCAAGACCAAATGGTATTTCATGGTATGGTTTATGGGGGCGACAGGTGCCCGAATTGGTGAGCTGCTGCAAATCAAAGTGGAGCATGTGAGAGCTGGCTATCTTGACTTATACACCAAGGGAGGAAAAATAAGGCGGATATACATACCAGAGAAATTGCGAAAGGAGGCGGGTGTATGGCTTGAGAGCCAGAACCAGACATCGGGATTCATATTTCTGAACCGGAGGGGCAAACAGATTACGGGTGAGGGTATTGCCAAGCGACTGAAGAGTTATGCAAAAATATATGGCATTCCGTTAGCAGTGGTGCACCCGCACTCTTTCCGGCACAGGTTTGCCAAAAACTTCATTGAAAAATACAACGACATAGCTTTGCTGGCGGATTTGATGGGGCATGAGAGTATAGAAACTACCCGCATCTATCTGCGAATGACCGCCTCTGAGCAGCAAAAAATAGTGGATAAAGTTGTCACTTGGTAAGATGCATGCTCATGTCGTATTTTTTTGTATTTTTGATGCGTCAAAAAAAACTTAAAAAACTGGAAAAACATATACAATTGCATCAAAAATGACCGCAAAAACAACTCATTACCAATCTTTTACACCGCAAAGTGCCAATATCGGGGGATATCGGTACTTCTTTAATGGTCAAGAGGCTGATAATGAGGTGCTTGGAGAAACGGCTAATTTTGGCTACGAATTCCGTCAATACGACAGCCGCTTGGGCAGGTGGTGGAGCGTTGACCCAAAGTGGAACGAGTACCCCGGTGTAAGCCCATTTGTGTTCTGTAATGGGAGTCCGGTGATGCTGATGGACTGGATGGGGAAAGAAGCATGGATTCCAAGTGTGGATAAAAAAGGTAATGTGACATACACCGCAGAAAAAGGTGATAATTTTAATTCATTCCTTAGACAGTTCAGCTGCGAAGAGAATGTTGCGGCCAAAATCTTTGGCAAGGCGGGATATGGAACAGGTATTAACGATTTAAAAGAAGGTGATGTCATAACAGGACAGCAGGTTTTTGATGTTACAAAATCAGAGATTCTAAAGGGAAATTGGTATGGAATGGACGATAACCATAGAATTACAAATGTCATTTTTGCCATGCAATATGCCAACCGTCATAAAGAAAGGAATAGCTTTAAGAATGGGGATTTATCTGTGGATCTGACACGTTTTATTAATAATATGCCATCATTTGGTATATTGAGATATATAAATGACAATAATAAAATCTTGTTACCAAATAACCAATCAATAACTATACATTTTATGGAGATCAGTTTGGATTATTTGGGAGATCCTCCAACAGTTCAATATTATCCAGAAGGTGGTAGCTATAGTTTCAAAGATACAAATTACAAATCATATGAAAGGTATAAATATTTCAGTGGTAAAAATCCTGATGCTCGAGACCGATTTATAGGAATACTCCTGTCAATACCAAAAGATGATCAAAAAAAATACGAAGAATTATTTTAATAGGATGTGTATCAACTTTTCAACGAATTATTATGAGAAGAATTTTTTTCTTAATGAGTATATTTTTTTTCTTTACACTGTATGGGGGCAAATCACAAACGTTCGCATCAGGAATAGATTCATTATGGTCATTTGATATATTGATACAAACCTCTTTGGATAGTTTATACACAAAAATGAATGCACCTGACCTTATAGACAGTGTTTATAAGTGTAGAATTACTTATCCTAAGAAGAATGGAGAATGGTTTGATACTACTTTATATTATAAATTGATATACTATTTTGACAAAGGACTTACGTATGCTGAAAAAGACAATCGTGTTTGCATTACTGCCATTGAATTTTACAAAAACAAATTAAATACGATACATACTAACAAAATAAATTTTAATCGGGAAACACGAATTAGGAATCTTGTTTCAATTTTTCACCTAAAAAAAAATGAAATCTTAAAGCAGAAATTACGATTGTTAGAATATGATAGCCCATATTTTTACACTGTAACGTTATCGAGAGGTTTTTATCCAACTGATATACAGTTGATTTTTGATAAAAAAAAGAAATTGTTATTTATTAGTATTCTGCCGATTTTCAAATAGCATTCATTCAAGAATCAACTGCTTTGTATTGTGAAATTTCCAGAAATTATTTTAATGAGTTTAATCGAAAAAAACATTATCTTTGCCCCATGACCTTACCCCTCACATATCACCCAAAATCACCTGGTACCAATATCGGGGGATATCGGTACTTCTTCAACGGGCAAGAAGGTGATAATGAGGTGTTTGGAGAAGTGGCGAATTTTACCGCTGAATTTTGGCAGTATGACAGCAGATTGGGAAGACGATGGAATATTGATCCCGAATATACTATGGATCTGACTCCATATTCCGTGTTCTTCGACAATCCTATATGCAATGTTGATGACGATGGAGACAGTCCTATTTCTTTCTTCGCAAAAAGGGTTGCCAAAAGTGGATTAAAAAAGGTAGCAAAAGAATTCGTTGAATCTGCCATTAAGAGCAGGCTGTCGGCTTATATGTCGAAAAAATGGGCGAAACAATTAGCTCAAGACGCATTGGATGCCGTAAGTTTGGCCACTTCGCAATCTTGGTGGGAAGTTGCATTAGAGTTTGTTCCTGTAGTAGGAGATGTATACTCGGCCGCTCAACTTGGAAAACAAGGTTATCACACTTGGAAAATTGTTCATAAATTTGAAGGGGTGATGGAATGGGCAAGCAAAGCTGTCGAAAAAGCCTGGAAACCACTCGGCTCTACTGCAATAAAAGCGGATTCAAAACTATCAAAATATGTAAAAAAATTCAATAATCAAGGAAAAGGTTTGACAGAGAGTGATTTAGCAGGTGCGGTTAAAGAGATTTACGGTCTGCAAAGTGGAGTAAAGTCATCCGGCGTACCATATCAACACTTGGATGAAGTACAAAAAGCCTTGGGTGGGATGAAAAATGGACTAAATGAGTTGAGAAAAGATATTTACTCTGGTAAGTTTAAAGGGGAAGAATTAGAGCAAGCGAAGGGCGTGCTCAAAGCCACTGAAGAGCAATACAACAGCATTGTTAACACGTTGAATTCAGCAAGAAAAGCATCTGCTGATTTATAAAAAAATCATGAACAATAAGAATAATAAAATCAAGAATAAGAGTATTTGCCAAATAGAAGGTTGGGATTGGAAGGGTGAGATAATAACAATAGAAGATGATGGCATGACTGCCTACAGATGGTATAAGCTTACTCAGGAACCTATTAAGAATCTTTCTCATGCGGATATAAGTTTTTTGATTACTCAAGAAATAGGACTTCCATATTTAGTGCCTGTGGCATTGGACATTTTGAAAACGGATTTTTTTATTGAGACAGAATACTACAAAGGCGATTTGGTTATGGCTTTGCTGAAAATTTCGGATGATAACAAATACGATTATTGGCCGAATCATCCAGTAGAAAAAGCAAAATTCTGTGAACTGTACAAGAATAATCAACAAAACATGGAGGCATCTTTGGAGTATTATTGGGACATCATAAAAGAAATCAAAAGACGATTCAACGAGTTTAGTATTCAGTCTGATAAAGAATCAGTCAAATAAGTCTATCTTTGCCCCATGAAACCACTCCTCACATACCGCCCAAAATCACCTGGTACCAATATCGGGGGATATCGGTACTTCTTCAACGGGCAAGAAGGTGATAATGAGGTGTTTGGAGAAGTGGCGAATTTTGGCTACGA
>JAEEGJ010004223.1_pt1 | contig 49785 bp, 37 predicted proteins | sample 8958761 | NCBI WGS metagenome assembly JAEEGJ01 (sample SAMN16246546, study PRJNA631951) | gut metagenome | biome: gut microbiome; feature: rumen; material: RS-attached | host: Bos | place: Iran: Karaj | collected 2018-10
TCAAGTGTAAGTGGCTCGAAGTATAACTTATCTGATGGATCATAGTCTGTTGAAACAGATTCAGGGTTACAGTTAACGATGATTGTTTCGAATCCTAAATCTCTAAGGGCAAAAGCAGCGTGTACGCAGCAGTAGTCAAATTCAATACCCTGTCCGATTCTGTTAGGACCACCACCAAGGATCATTACCTTTGGCTTATCTTCCTTAACTTCATTCTTATCTGTTCCGTTATATGTTGAATAATAATATGCGCTGTCCTGTGTTCCGCTTACGTGAACGCCTTCCCACTCTTCTACAACGCCAATTGCCTTACGTGCATTTCTGATATCATCTTCAGAAACACCAAGAAGAATTGAAAGATACTTATCTGAGAAACCATCTTTCTTAGCCTTGGTAAGAGCTTCATTTGAAGGAACTGCACCTTTGTTCTTAAGAAGTTCTTCCTCTTCCTCAACTAATTCCTTCATCTGCTCGATGAAATAATGCTTAATCTTTGTAAGGTCATAAAGCTGTTCAACTGTAGCGCCCTTACGAAGAGCTTCATACATAATGAACTGTCTCTCGCTGGTTGCTGTATGAAGCATACCAAGAAGCTCATCAAGTGATTTCTCGTTGAAATTCTTGGCAAATCCTAAACCGTATCTGCCTATTTCAAGAGATCTGATAGCCTTCTGGAAAGCTTCCTTATATGTCTTACCGATACTCATGACTTCACCAACGGCTCTCATCTGAGTACCTAACTTATCCTGCGCACCTTTGAATTTCTCGAATGCCCATCTTGCAAACTTAATAACAATGTAGTCTCCGCCAGGAACATACTTATCAAGTGTTCCATACTTACCACAAGGAATCTCATCAAGTGTAAGACCTGAAGCAAGCATTGCTGATACTAAAGCGATAGGGAAACCTGTTGCCTTGGAAGCAAGTGCTGAAGAACGTGATGTTCTTGGGTTAATCTCAATAACAACAATTCTGTCTGATACAGGATCATGAGCGAACTGTACGTTGGTACCACCGATAACCTGTACGGACTCGACGATTTTGTAAGCCTGTTCCTGTAATCTCTTCTGAAGATCTTCAGAAATTGTAAGCATAGGAGCTGAACAGAATGAATCACCTGTATGAACACCAAGTGGATCGATGTTCTCAATGAAACATACTGTAATCATATTGTTCTTGGCATCTCTTACTACTTCAAGTTCTAATTCTTCCCAGCCAAGGATTGACTCTTCTACAAGAACCTGGCCAACTAAAGAAGCCTGAAGACCTCTTGCCATAACTACTTTAAGTTCTTCTACATTATATACAAGACCGCCGCCTGCGCCGCCCATTGTATATGCAGGTCTTAAACATACAGGATAACCTAATTCCTCAGCGATTCTAAGACCATCTTCTACTGAATAAGCAACTTCGGAACGAGCCATCTCAATTCCAAGTTCCTTCATGGCATTCTTAAATTCGATTCTGTCTTCACCCTTTTCGATAGCATCAACCTGAACACCAATTACTTTAACATCATACTTATCAAGGATTCCTTCCTTGGCAAGTTCTGAACAAAGGTTAAGACCTGACTGACCACCTAAGTTAGGAAGCAGTGCATCAGGACGCTCCTTTGCAATAATCTGCTCTAATCTTTCTACGTTAAGTGGCTCGATGTATGTTACATCAGCTGTATCAGGGTCCGTCATAATGGTAGCTGGGTTAGAGTTAACCAATACGATTTCGTATCCTAACTTTCTTAATGCTTTACAAGCCTGTGTTCCTGAATAGTCAAATTCACATGCCTGTCCAATGATAATAGGTCCTGAACCAATTATCAGTACTTTATGAATGTCTTCTCTTTTACCCATGTCTTCCTCCTGAGATATATCTTTATATTAATTCATTTTTTACACATAAATCTTCTTAGAATTTACAAAGAAGTTATTCTTTACCGTTGAAGCAATATGTACATAACTTGCAAGGATTAAGTCCTACTGCGTTAACCATATCGTCAAGTCTGTTATATTTAAGGGATGTGAAATTCATCTGCTTGCAGATGCAGCCTTCCATCTCCTTGTAATTCTTGCTGTCCGGATTTGAATAATCTTCAAGTACTTCCGGAGTTACTTCCTTTTCTCTTTCAGCAATAACTCTTCTTGTAATAAGGTCCATATCTGATGTGCTTCTTGAGAAGTTCAGATATTTACAGCCATAAAGAAGTGGTGGACATGCAGGTCTTACATGTACTTCCTTCGCACCTGAGTTAAATAAGAACTCAGTTGTCTCTCTAAGCTGTGTACCTCTTACGATAGAGTCATCAATAAGCACCATTTTCTTGCCATCGATTAAAGGCTCAACAGGAAGGAGTTTCATCTTTGCAATAAGATTTCTCTTAACCTGTGTTGTAGGCATAAATGATCTTGGCCAGGTTGGTGTATATTTAATAAACGGTCTTGCAAAAGGAATGCCTGAAGCCTTCGCATAACCTACTGCATGCGCTGTACCTGAATCCGGCACACCTGCAACATAATCTATTCCCGTAACATCATCTCTTGCAGACATATTTGCACCACATCTGTAGCGCATCTCTTCTACGTTGATATTTTCATATATTGATGTAGGATATCCGAAATAAACCCAGAGGAATGAACAGATCTTCATCTCATCTCTTGGCTTAAGCAGAGTTTCATCATGCTCTGTATCAAAGAATACAACTTCGCCCGGTCCTAATTCTCTCTTTGTCTTATATCCTAAATGGTGGAAGGCAAAATTCTCGAACGATGCACACTGTGCTCCTTCTTTTGTACCCAGAATAACCGGAGTTCTTCCGTATCTGTCTCTCATGGCATAAATGCCTTTTGAAGTCATAAGAAGCACGCTCATTGAACCATTAACTGATTCCTGAACGAAATTAAGGCCTTCTACTATTGATTCTTTCTGATTAATTAGTGCTGCGACCAACTCAGTCTGGTTAATATCTCCACCGCTCATTTCAAGGAAGTGTGAATAACCATTATTAAACAGCATTGATGTGAGTTCACTCACATTGTTGATTCTTCCGACTGTGGTAATAGAATAATTACCAAGATGTGAACGTACGATAAGAGGTTGCGGCTCCATATCGGAGATACAGCCTATACCGATCTGTCCTTTCATTTCTTCGAAATCTCTCTCGAACTTGGTTCTGAATGGGGAATTCTCAATATTATGAATTGCCCTGTCAAATCCTTTTTCCTTATCATATAAGCACAGACCGCCACGTCTGGTACCTAAGTGAGAATGATAATCTACTCCGAAAAACAAATCAAACATACAATTTTCTTCGGAAACTACACCAAAAAATCCGCCCATTGGTTTCTCCTTCTTATCATCAGTTTTCCCACCTAACACACCACATAAAAGTATAAATTTCTTACCCTTGGTATGTCAAGAATTCTTTTCTATTTTTTCTTCCAGTTTACAAGCGTATTATAGGCTAAAACAAGGGCTATACTTAACATAACTCCACCTACAATATCCGTGGTCCAATGTACACCTGCAAGTAATCTCAGCACAGGCATAAGTAAACATAAAATTCCAATTACCACGCTCAAAATTTTTGCCAGATTTTTATTAATTTTCATAACAAAAAGATTAACAATGGAATATCCGAAAAATGCCAGAGTCAGAAGGCAGTGAGTTGAAGGATATGAACCCTCCAGGCCTTCATCAAGAATAATAGGACGATAGTTAATAATAAGCAAATGGTCAAACAGAACATAAACAACCACTGTAATTACAGCAAATATAGCCAGTACATACAATCTGTAATCTACTTTTTTAAGGCTTTTTCTCTTTATTAACTGAACAAGTCCAACAACTGCCCAGGCTAGTATACTCAAAAATGCCAGATACATAATAATATCTGTTACAAAATCAAGCGTTCCATTATATCCAAAAGTATTATGCACAAGTCCGTTAATTGCAGCAAAACCCACCTTGCTGCCCTCAGGTCCTATAGCCTGAACATCAATAAACATAATCATAATTGTATATACAACAAAAGCCGCGAACACTCCCAGCGTTGTATATAAATTAATCTTATCCCTTTTCTCCATTTTTATCTCCCTCTAATCTTCCAAAAACACACAAACATAGCAAAGGCTATGGAACCTTAAGTTCCATAGCCGCATGCATAATTATTTTTCATTATTTGATTCAACTTTAATCTCTTTAATTTCCTTTGTGGCAATCTCTTTAACAATTGCATCAACAAATTCTGAAAGAGGCTTCTGTCCTTCATCACCAAGATAACGGCTTCTTACAGATACCTTGCCATCAGCCTGTTCCTGCTCACCAACAATAAGCATATATGGAACTCTGTCGAGACGCGCTTCACGAATCTTGTAACCAATCTTCTCTGATCTGGTATCAACAGTAACATCAACGTTAGCCTTTCTAAGTTCCTTACGAACACTTTCAGCGTAATCCAGGAACTTGTCAGAAATAGGAAGGATACGAACCTGTTCTGGGCAAAGCCATGTAGGAAGGTTACCTGCATAATGCTCAATAAGCCATGCAAGTGTTCTTTCGTAGCATCCCATTGATGTTCTGTGAATGATATAAGGACGCTTCTTGTCACCATTGGCATCAATATAATACATATCATATCTTTCAGCAAGGAACATATCCAGCTGAACGGTAATCATTGTATCTTCCTTGCCATATACGTTCTTAGCCTGGATATCAAGCTTAGGTCCGTAGAAAGCTGCTTCGCCATCTGCTTCAGTATATTCAAGACCGATTTCATCAAGAATCTTTCTCATGTTATCCTGAACCACATCCCACTCTGCTGCAGTTCCAAGATACTTGTCAGGATTCTTAGGATCCCACTTACTCATTCTGTAAGTCACTTCATCCTGAAGACCTAATGTTGTTAAGCAGTGCTTAGCTAATTTAACACAGTTCTTAAACTCATCAGCAATCTGCTCAGGAGTACAGATAAGATGTCCTTCTGAAATTGTGAACTGTCTTACTCTTGTAAGACCATGCATCTCACCTGAATCTTCATTTCTGAAAAGTGTAGATGTCTCACCCATTCTGTAAGGAAGGTCTCTGTAGCTGTGCTGTTTAGCCTTATATACGAAATACTGGAAAGGACATGTCATAGGACGAAGAGCCATAACCTCTCTTCCCTTGTCATCCATATATACATGCTCCTGTGCATTCTTCATTGCCACATCAGGATCGTTATATAATTTCTGATCTTCATGAGCATCCGCATCGCTCATTAAGTCATCATTAAGTACGAACATACCATCTTTATAGTGGAACCAGTGATCTGATAACTTGTAAAGATTTGACTTAGCCATAAGAGGTGTTCTTGTACGAACATAGCCCCACTCATAATCCTCCAGGTCTTCAATCCATCTCTGCATCTTCTGGATAATCTTTGTACCCTTTGGCATGAAAAGCGGAAGTCCCTGACCAATAACGTCAACTGTTGTAAAGATATCCATCTCACGACCAAGTCTGTTATGGTCTCTTCTCTTAATATCCTCTAAATGCTCAAGATAAGCATTTAACTCTTCCTTTTTGGCAAAAGCACTGCCGTAAATTCTCTGAAGTCTTGCCTTCTTCTCATCGCCTCTCCAGTAAGCCATTGATGAGGAAATAAGTTTAAATGCCTTAATTCCCTTTGTGCTCATAAGGTGAGGACCTGCGCAGAGGTCAACGAAACCACCCTGATCATAGAAAGATATCTCAGAACCTTCAGGAAGGTCTTCAATTAATTCAACCTTGAATGGCTCATCCTTTTCTTTCATAAGTTTGATAGCCTCTTCTCTTGGAAGGGTAAATCTTGTAATCTCATGTCCTTCTTTGATGATTTTCTTCATCTCTGCTTCAATGGCATCAAGATCTTCTCTTGAGAAAGGAGCATGATCAAAATCATAATAAAATCCATCTTCAATTGCAGGACCAATAGTAACTTTGGCATCCGGGAATAATCTCTTAACAGCCTCAGCCATTACATGTGAACATGTATGTCTGATAACCTTAAGACCTTCCGGATCATTAGCGGTAAGTATTGTAAGATTACAGTCATCAGTTATGATAGTTCGAAGATCCTTCACCTCCCCATCAATCTCGCCGGCACAAGCCATACGTGCCAAACCTTCACTAATAGCTGTTGCAATCTCAATAATGCTCTTTGGCTCATTAAACTCAAGACTGCTTCCATCTTTTAACGTAATAATCATACTTTCGCCTCCTTTATGTATGTAAGCCCCTGCCATGCCTGGAAGGGGATAAGTAATATAAAAAATCCCATGCACCTAGATGCATGGGACGTATTATACGCGGTTCCACCCTGCTTGCAGATTACTCTGCCGCTCATAAGACTGTAACGTAGTCAACGGACCGGATTGGGGCCACTCAGAGTTAGTTTTCAATTGCTTCCGTGTAAGAATGCTTCCACCATATGCATTCCTCTCTGTTACCTTTCACAACCTACTCGTCTCGTCAACGTGTTAAATATAGTTAGTTTTAACTTACTGTGGTTATTTTATTGCGTTTAAATCCAAAAGTCAAGAAAATAACTTATGCATTCTTACCGCAGCACTTCTTATATTTCTTTCCTGAACCACATGGACATGGATCGTTAGGATAAACCTTTGCTTCCTTAACGATTGTTGTTGAAGACTTCTGCTCCTTGTAAAGAGCTTTTCTCTTGTCCTCATCAAAAATATCATTCCACTCTTCAAGATTATATAACCAGTCAGCCTCAGCTGCTACCATGTTCTTGTAAAGTAATTCCTTGTCAAACTCAAGAGATACTTCTGTATTCTCATCCATCTCCTCAATTGGATTAGGAGTTACAAGACTTTCGTTGATACCATCAAGGAAACCAACCATAAACTTAAGTTCAACATTATATTTCTCAGCGAGTTCAGAAACTGTGCCCTTAACTACTTCATCAGGATTGGCAAGAAGCTGCTGATAAATGCCTTTCTCCTTGGTAAAATAAACCTTCCATAATCTTGATAATGCATTCTTGTCTTCTGCATTATAAGCTTCTGCTCTCCATTGTTCCAATAAACTCATAACTTTCACCTCATCACAAAATTTTTAAGTTTCAAACTAAAATTCATTATAGCAAATATACTCTTCGAATAAAAGTATATTTATTCATTATCTGCCTTACTTTCTTTTTCTGCCATGGCTTCTTTGATTCTTTCAGCTTCTTCCATGGTTTTCTCCATCTCCTCAGTTCTGAAAGATGCGATTGTCTTCTTTCCAGTAAGAAGTCCCACAAACCAGATTGCTATCCACAGAATAATCGGCAGAGCAATACATCCAAACATAAAATATTTAAAAATCGCCGCGTGCATAACCGCAAGTACAAAGGTTACAACCACCCAGGCACTTATAAGTACAACCCCTGCCAGGGCAACTATTCTTTTAAGATTCATCTAAGTCTCCCTTTACTCCTGATCAAGCACCTTGCTCTGGTATTCAATACTTGTAATTGTATTGCTGCCATCAACATATAATCTGAGTCTGTCTCCGCCACCGTCGAAAGTACATACGCCGCTTTCAAGAACACCCTCTTCGCCGATTTTTTCCTTCGCGGTATCTAAAGACATACCAATATATACGCCCTCTTTTGTTGTAACTGTATCATCCTTTAGGAAGATATTTGATATTAAATCATCACTTCCGTTTGGATATGTATAGATTTCAAAACTGCTGTAGGTATAGATTTTATCCAAACCTTCGAAAGCGCAGCTCTTAACCTCATAGTAATGATTAGCCTCTCCCAACACATTTAAAAACTCCTGACTGTTCATATCAGGAGCTAATGTAAGACCATCATACTCAAAAATGTATTTATTTGAAGAATCATCAAGAATTTCGTCAAACTGTTCTTCTTTCTGATCTCCGTCATCATGAACGCTGTCTACAGCATCCTGAGCATTTCCTTCATTCTCATACATATTAACTACACCGTCTGCAGCATCCTCTGCCGGATTGGAACATCCCACAAATGCCATGCCAAGTACAAGTGCTGAAACAACTAGTAAAGCTTTAATTCTCATAATATCATCTCCTATCTAAAACAAGACAATAATACCATTTTTATATGTATGTGGCAAGAATTATTTGCCAGCATCTCTCTCCTCTTCCTTCTTCGCCAGTCTTTCCCTGTATTCAAGAAGTTTCTGATTATATTCCTCTGCTACATCCTCATTAGAGCGAAGATCCTGAAGGTCAGTATTTTCCTTAAGATATTCACCTAAATATCTTGTAAGTTTCTCCGCACCATATACATTAAGATGTAAGCCCGCATCATAAGTATCCACGTTATAATCAAGCCCTATCTCGTCTGTATGCTCTAAGAAGTTAATGTAATCAAGATTATATTTAGCCGCATAATCCTCCATCTGCGCATCCCACTCATCATGCCACTTAGGATAAAGGCTCGGCGCCTTAACTAAGATTAACTTTGAACCATGCTCTTCACAGATTTCCCTGATTGCATCCAGGTAATAATATGCATTATCGCCAAAAGTATAATCACCAAGAGGCTTTCCTTCAGGCACATAATCTGCTGGCACAATGCCAACCTGCATGTAATAACCATTATCAGCCACCGTCGGCTTATCAAAGAAGTAAGTTATATCATCTTTCTTAAGTTCCGTAATTCTGCTGTGATAACGAAGAATCGGGAACACATAATCTATCATCTGCTCATCTTCCATCATGGAAGCCTTGATTGCACCAACCTTACTTGATGACCACTTCATACCATCCAAGGTCATACGATTGTATGCTTCTTTTTGCGGCTCATTATACTGCATGGAAAGCACATTAAAGATTACCACATCCGGATTCTCATATTTATATGTTTCCTCAAGAAGATAGTAAGACTGCCATATAAGCTGCTGCGCGCTTCCTCTAATATATGATGTATATCCATAGTCTTCCCACAGTACAGGCGGAACAAGATTCTCATATACCTCGCAGTCACCAACAATGATAATCTGATGGTCTTCAATATTGTCATAGTATTCCTCAATCAAAGAACCTTCACCACTGTTGTCCATATACTTTGGCTCCACAAGCCTTTGCAGGAATGCAAGAATTGTGGTTATAACCACCAATGAGATTATGACCGTGATAAGAAGTTTTATATTAAATTTTTTTGTTTCTTTTTCTTCCATTGTCTGTCTTTCTTATATGTGGTTGGCACCGGGTACCCGGTGTGGGCTCCGGGTAATTCGGAGTATTACCTGGGTGGGGTGCCGGGGTGTGGGCGGCACTAGAATTGGTTGTATATAAACTGTGAAGCATCATAGCCTATACCATAAGCTCCAAAAATAATAATACAAATAAATAAGATACTATATACTAAACCTCTGATAATATAACCCTTTCTAGCTATAATATCTCTCATACTCTCGCCTCTCGAAAGCATACTAACCGTAAAGAGAATAACCGTTCCAATAATAAGAATAATATAATCCGCCGGATTAATTCCAAGATTCCAGATACCCGTCGTAAATACCTCTTTAACATTCCACTTATACAACGTCGTACCCAGCATCTTAAATGTAACCGGCACATTACGGTATAAGTCAAACATACGAAGTGAACACATAAGGATAAATGTTCTTATTATCTGGAAAGCCCTGTAATAATACTTCGACTCATTAATCTTAAGTTTCTTCTTAACCCAGATATAAACCGGATCAAGTTCCTCCGAAAGCATAATGAAGAAACAGTTTCCAAGTCCCCACACCACAAAGTTCCATGCAGCCCCATGCCAAATACCTGTTATGAGCCACACAATAATTGTGGAAAGATATACAGGAACCTTCTTGCCGATTTTCTCCCCAAGTATCTTTCTTGCGACCTTTGAAATATCAAGCATCGGCTTACATACCGACACCGGATAAAACAGATATTCCGTAAAATACGCGCCCAAAGATATATGCCACCTTCTCCAGTATTCCTTAATGCACTTTGAGAAATACGGCCTAATGAAGTTTTCTTTCACCTTTATTCCAAGCGCCTCAGCAATACCTATGGTAATATCAATACCACCTGTGAAATCTGCATATAATTCAAGCGCATAAAAGAGTCCAAGAAGTACTACATAAAAACCATCCATGGTTTCATAGGAATCCTTAAGAGTATTAACTGCAGGAAGTATTCTGTCTGCTATGACAAGTTTCTTAAAGAAGCCCCATATAATACGCTCTATGCCGCGCATAAATTTATTTATGTCAAAAGGATGCGCCTCATATAAAGATGCGGACAGGTCTCCATATCTGCTGATAGGACCCTGCACAAGCTGAGGGAAGAATAACACGAAGAGCGCCAGTTTGCCGATATTCCTTTGAGCCTTGATGCTGTCTCTTGATACATCAATAAGATAGCCCATACTCTGGAAGGTATAGAAAGATATACCAAGTGGAATAATGAGGTCAACAAACTGAAGCTCAGTTCCCGAATGGAACATCTTCATGATTCCATTTAAATTCGAAATACCAAAGTTGGTATATTTGGTTACCGCAAGTATTCCAAAGTTAAAGATTAGGCAGGACCAGAACAGCCATCTTCTTTTGGTTTTGTTTGCTCTTTTATATGCCTTCTTCTCTTCTTTGGAAAGAGTTTCCTTATGCTCTTTTATATAAGCCTTTTCCTTAACAAAACTATTATCAAGAAGTATTCCTGCGCCATAAGTTGTTAAGATGGTCATTCCTATGAAGATAAGATAAACCGGGGAATTAAGAGCATAGAAAATAAGGCTAGCAATGAGAAGTATCACCCACTGAGCCTTACTTGGAAATACGTAATAAATTACGAATAATAATATTAAAAATAACAAAAATGAATAAGACGTAAATAACATTATTCTTCTTCTAATCTTTCGATAAGTTCATAAAGTGCCTTTGCTGAGTTAAAATTCTCAGGCACAATATGTTCTGCAGAGATAACCACATCAAATTCCTGATTAATCTCTGAAATAAGTGTAACGATATCAAATGAATCAAGGATACCGTCATCTATAAGTGATTCGCATGTATTATAATCTACATCCGGATGAATTCCTTCTAATATTTCAATTAAGTCTTCCATAACAACCTCCTTCAATTCCATAGGGTATTGTAGCACTATGACTTCATTATGACAAGTGTGTCAGTTTTTCCGCAAGGCCGCACACATTTTATTAGCTGCCGAGCTAGCTTAAAATGCTCTGAGAAACGATTTGGTGACTTGCACCACTGAGTTTCGAAGAGTAGTTTTAAGCGACGCGTAAGGCAGCTTTACAGCGTAGCATAACTACATCGCTGCCAATCCCTTCCTGTCAATCTTACCGTTATCAGTAAGCGGCATCCTGTCCAACTTCTCTACTCTGTTCGGAATCATATATCTTGGAAGCGAATCCTTAAGGTGATTAAGAACTGCCACCTTATCAATGTCGCCAACATAGAAAAGATTAATCTTCTCTTTCTCTTTATTATATGTGCAGGCACATATGGTTATCGCCTCAAGCGCATTAACTGCGGCTTCGATTTCACCAAGCTCAATTCTGTGTCCCATATGCTTAATCTGGTAATCCTTACGGGATATGAAATAAAGATTTCCATCATCTCCACGCCTTGCCACATCACCAGTATGATAAACGATTTCCTTATATGCACTGATTAACGGATTAAGTGTATATACCTCATTGGTCTTCTCTTCGTTATTGAAATAACCTAAGGTTACACAGCTTCCACGAAGCACAATCTCGCCTTCATTTGCAAGTTTGCCTTCTTCATCAATTAACATTAATCCTGTATTTTTGAAAGGCCTTCCTATTGGAATAACATCCCCTTCGGCAAAATCCCTGTCCACCTCATAATAGCAGCACATACCTGTACCTTCTGTAGGACCGTAGAGATTAACAAATCTTGCATTAGGAGCAGCCTCTTTCCACATATTAAACTGCTTAATTGGGAATACTTCAGAGCCAAATGCAACTAATCTTAAATGCTCAGGCTTAATTGTATCAAAAGCCTTAAGTCCTGATATCATTGTTAATGCTGATACAACCCAGCAGATTGTATTAATCTTATTCTCATTAAGATATTCAACCAGCTTTACCGGGAACATAAATAATTCCTTAGGAACTAAGTATGTGGTTGCGCAGTATTTAAGTGTTGGATATATCTCCTTAAGCGGTGAATCAAAATAAAGGGGAGTCTGATTACCAAATACTGTATTTTCATCAAACTTAAGAGCCTCACATAAACTCTCAATATAATCAATTACATTTCTGTGGCAGGCACATACTCCCTTAGGAACTCCGGTGCTGCCTGATGTAAATACAATGTAGATAGGATCCACATCAATTGCTGCATTACGAATTGTGGTTAAAACCACATTATCTGCTTCTGCCGCAATTACATCCTTAAATAAAACACACTTATGCTCACCCTCTAAGTTTGCTGCCTTGTCGATTGTTGTCTCATCACAGATTACAAGTCTTGGATTAACTGTCTGGATAATGAGATTGATTCTGGCGGCGGGCATTTTTTCATCTATTGGAACATAGTAGTTGCCTGACCTTATAACAGTAAAAAAAGCGGATATCTCTGATGGAGACTTGCTCATATATATAAGGATACCCTCGTTGTAATATCCCTCATTATGAAGATAAGTCGCCCCCCTATCCGCATTATCTTTAAGTTGTCTGAATGTCAGACTTTCTTTCTTGTCTATGAATGCTGCTTTATCCGGATTCTTAAGTACCGCCTCGTCCAGATAATCAAGTACATTATTTCTCATATCATCCTCCTATGCTGCACATCTTAACAGCTTCTTCTGCAAGCACATCAAGAGTGTCCACATATATATCATTTTTGTCTGTCTCAGCAACTTCAGTAAGTTCTGTACAGCCAAGTATAATCTTCTGAGCTCCCATGGAAATCATATATTCCCTTACCCAGTTAATATCAACAGAAGGAATATTCTTTCCTGCCTTAACATAGTTATAAATCATGGAACTGATAACAGACTGCATCTTCTCATCAGGAATAATTGCTTCGATTCCATACTGGGCCAGGCACTTCTTAAATAAGCCCATCTTAATGGTTCCTCTTGTAGCCATGACTCCTGCCTTCTTAACTCCCATTTCAACCAGTTTTTCGCAGGTTAAGGTGATTGGATTAAGTACAGGAACTGAAGAACCTGCTGCTATCTCATTATAAAATGCAAAAGCAGTATTACACGGAATTGCAATTACATCGCAGCCTCTTTTCTCCAGATCAGTTCTTATTTCAACGATTCTTTCCACCGGACTGTCAGAACTTTCGCCCAGGATAAAAGCAGTTCTGTCAGGTATTGTCGGATCGTTGATTATATCCATCTGAATATTTTCAGCATCTGTTGGAGCTTTGGTATATTCAATTACTTTTTTCATATAGATGGCTGTTGCCAAAGGCCCCATGCCACCTATAATGCCAAGTTTCTTCATAATTTTGCCTTACTGCCAGTTTACTGTCGGATACAAAGTCTTATCATACACATGTGATCTTCTTACTGCCTCATCACCCTGAAGCATACTTTCCGACCAGTAGAATACAACTGTCTTATCGTTACGTGGAGTTGCATCATAATGATACCAGCCGTCGCCACAGTCGATAAGATTCCAGAAATGCTTACTGAGTGTGGAATTTCTCTTTATATCAATATTAGGAATACCTGCTCTTGTAAGAAGTGCTTTGGAAGTACTTGCGAATGTATAGCAGTCTCCTCTCTTATCTGTAAAGCCTTCATATGCAGCCTCAACCCAGTCCTCTTTAATTGAATGTTCAGACCACATAATGTTGGAACGAACCCAGGTAAAGATTGCATGTGCCTTATCGTACTGACTCATATCATCTGTAATAATGCCTGCTAAAATCTCATCAGCCAAAGCATATAATTCATCAATTGTTACAACCTCAACACCTTCAGGAAGAACATTAACCATAGTGGTAACCGTTGCTGTATTCCCGCTATGGTCTGTTGCTGTATATATGACCGGATAACTGCCTTCCACATTAAGGTCTACTGCAGAATTATCTATCTGAACTTCCAGGTCTTCATCGCAGTTATCAACTACGCTTACACCGCTTCTGTATGATACTGTTCCGCCTACCTGAACACCAAGGTTACCTGTGCCAAGAATTGTAGGAGGCTCAACATCAGGAACCAGTGCAAGATTAGCTGACACTTCATAAGTATTGCCACCTTCATCTGTACCCACAATGGTTACGGTCTGATTTTCCAAAGTCATATCAGGCTCTGTCTTATAGGAATAAGTTACATCTGTTGCATCAACGCAGGATGTTACAAACTTGGCAGGATCCAAATCGTGACCTATATAATCATTAAGGTCCTGAACCTCAAATCTTGGCTCAATGCTGTCCACGATTTCGACCTTAACCTGAACTTCCTCACCATCCACCAAAAGGAATACCGGATAGACACCGCAGTGTGCTGAATCAACGAAATCCCAGCCTGACTGCCTGTATTCACACTCACCATCAGTCACTAGGAAAATCCTCGGGTCCGGCATATAACTTCCTGCCTCAATTGCATAAGGAGAAGCCAAATCAACCTTTGATATATTAAGTGTCGAATTAATTATTGTTGTATTATTTCCTTCATCAGTAATTTTTACCGGAACTTCACGAAGTCCATATGCTGACCAGTCAACGCTTTCAGCAAAATCAATGGTAACAGGTGTCTCGTCAACTATATTCTCAACCAGGTCTTTAGCTTCGCATGTATCACCTGCCATTAAAACCATAGGTTTTGGATCTGCTGTTGGAAATGTGGTATCAACCACATTTAATACACAGTCCCTGCTGAAATTATCTGCAGTAACAGATACTTTCATAGAAACGCAGGTGTTGGTTTCTATTTTATCGCTTCCATCAGTGAAACTGATTTCCTGTACATTATGCTTAATAAAATCTGTTGCATATACAGTAGTACCTGCTTCAACCGTTATGGATGACTGTGTCTTGTCAAACAGATAAAATACGTAACCCGCCACACCTGCTGATATTCCGAGAACTATAATAACCAGTAAGGCTATTAAAGTTCCCTTTCCTCTTTTTGATAACTTTCTCATTTTCTTACTTCTTCTTCAACTTTTCTTAACTTTTCTTTTTAAAAATAATTTTTATACATTAATCGTAGCTACTACATTAAGCTCATCTTTATACTTCTCTAAGATTGGATTGCAAACTTCAGCCACGAACTTCTCAACCTGTCTTGGTGCTCTTCCTACATAGAGAGCCGGGTCAAGTTTTGATTCCATCTCTTCTTTGGTAAGACCAAACTGAGGCTCTGCTGCAAGAAGTTCAAGAAGATTATTCTCAAGACCTTCTTCCTTAACATTCTTTCCTGCTTCCATTGACTTCTCTCTGATGATTTCATGAAGAACCTGTCTGTCTCCACCTGCCTTAACAGCATCCATCATAATATTCTCTGTAGCCATAAATGGAAGTTCAGCTTTGATATGTTTCTCAATAACCTTAGGATATACCTTAAGTCCGTCAGTTACATTGATACATAAATCAAGAATACCATCTGTTGCAAGGAATCCTTCTGCTACTGATAATCTCTTATTTGCAGAGTCATCAAGTGTTCTCTCAAACCACTGTGTAGCTGATGTGATTGCAGGATTAAGTGCATCACAGATTACATATCTTGAAAGAGAACAGATTCTCTCTGAACGCATTGGATTACGCTTATAAGCCATGGCTGATGAACCAATCTGGCTCTTCTCAAATGGCTCTTCAACTTCCTTAAGGTGCTGAAGAAGTCTGATATCATTACCCATCTTATGAGCACTTGCTGCAATACCTGCAAGTACATTACATACTCTTGTATCAATCTTTCTTGAATATGTCTGACCTGATACCGGATATGTTGATTCAAATCCCATCTTCTTTGCAATCATCGGATCAATCTTATCGATTGTTTCCTGATCTCCGTCAAATAATTCAAGGAAACTTGCCTGTGTACCTGTTGTTCCCTTTGAACCAAGAAGTTTAAGAGAATCAATAACATAATCAAGATCCTCTAAGTCGATAACAAATTCATTAATCCAGAGTGTTGCTCTCTTACCAACTGTAGTTGGCTGTGCAGGTTGGAAATGTGTAAATGCAAGTGTTGGAAGATCTTTATATTCCTCAGCAAACTTGGTTAAGTTATTAATAACATTTACAACTTTCTTACGGACAAGAATAAGAGCTTCCTTCATAAGAATCATATCTGTATTATCACCAACGTAGCATGATGTCGCACCAAGATGGATAATACCCTTAGCCTTAGGACACTGCATTCCATATGCATAAACATGGCTCATTACGTCATGTCTTACAATCTTTTCTCTTTCTTTTGCAACATCAAGATTAAGGTCATCTTTATGTTCCTTAAGCTCTTCTATCATCTCATCAGTAATCTGAGTTAAGCCTAATTCTTTCTCAGTTTCTGCAAGAGCAATCCATAATCTTCTCCAGGTTTTGAATTTCTTCTCAGGTGAAAAGATATACTGCATCTCCTTGCTTGAATATCTTTCCGATAACGGGCTTACATAAACATCTTCGTTCATTCTTAATCCTCCATTTTTGAACCTATATACTTACTTTACTTTCATATTTTTCCATCATTGTCATAACTTCTGTGGAATATTTAGGATATGCCTTCAGAAGTTTCTTAAGTTCCTCTTCTGCTGCCAGAGCGTAGGCTTTACTTTCATCCATCTTCTTACGAAGCGCCTGCCTCTGACCTACAAGATGATGCCTTACCTCAACCATCTCTTTAGGATTCAATAAAGCATTGGTCTGATATTTCCAGACTTCAGGATCCTGTATGTGCAGCCGCCTTAGCTTATTGCTAAGTTCCCTGCTGTAATATTCCCACTCTTCCTGAGTCTTCATCATCTTCATTCTTTCATCCCTGACCTGAATATATCTGCTCCAGATTTCATCCAGTTCAGAGGAACTTGCAACATTATACTTAATATAATAGTAATCTAGCAAGTTTGTATTATTAACATATCTTATTTTAACTGTATTATGAAGCTGGACAAGCCTTGCTATGTCACGCTCTATCACACGCTTTTCTTCCTGTCTCTCCATTACCTTTATGGCAACAATCGTATATCCAATCGCTGCTGCCGCAACAGTAATTAAGAAAGCAATCTTTACATCAAAGGAAAGCATAAAAGCAAATATAATCTCTATTGCCACACCTGTCAAGAAGCATATGGTAATTATTATAAGCGCCCCACCTAAGTTGGATATCATTGTCTCCATCTCACGAAGCCTGAATTTATATGCATTTTTTTCGGATTCCACATACTGAAGATCAGACCTGATTTTCTTCTGATAATTCTCAGCATCCAAAATCTGATTATACGCCTTTGGCATATCAGGTTCAATCTTTGTCATGATTGCATATTCACTCTCCGACAGATACGGCAGGTTCGAATCCAGAGTAGCCTTTACATTCTCCACATTATTAAGGGCTCTTGCGCACCCCATAATGTCTTCCTTGATATCTCTTGGGAAAGAATCAATCTGCTCAATATCACCAAGCAGTGATGTCAGTTTATCATACTCTCTTGAAAGAGAATCAATATCATCACCGGAAGCCTTCATCTGGCTTATGATACCTTCTATATACTTCTTTCTGTCCTCATCATTATCGATTATTTCTGACAGATAAAAGCTGGAATTCTCATAGTATTCATCATTCTTTTTTTTCGAAAAAAACTTTGAAAAAATCCCCATACATCACCTACACAAAACGCCTGTATTCTTCCTTAAGGTCATAAATCTTCTTATCAATAAATGCTTCATAATCACTGACTGACTGTGCATTCTCTTTTGCATTAACCAGCTCTTTATATTCTTCGCTTTCCAGAAATTCACTATTAATCTTAAATAAATCATCCTCAAGATTAATAATATTTGTATTGGCTTCATCCACTGAAACTTTGGCTAAATATTCCTTTTCACTTAAGGAAAGTCTCATTGCAGCCTTGGCCATATATTCGTGCTTTGGATCTTCATCAAGTTCATAAGCTTTGTTAAAAGCATCCACTGCCTCATTAAATATAAAAAGTCTCGCCTTTGCAATTCCAAGTGAATGATATAATTCTGCCAGGAAGAATTTCTCTTCCTCATCCACAGTTTCAATAAGCTGTTCATATTCCTTTATCGCCGGCATATATCTTTCTTTCTTTAAGAAAAAATCGGCGTGGCTTTTGCGTCTGTGGTAAATATCTGAGCTAACCATATCACGGATTATCTCGTAGATTTCATTCTTCTCTTCATCAGATATGTAAGGCGCGCATTCAAGTATAACCTTAACAAACTGAACCAGTCTCGCATCACTTGTAATGAGTTTTATTATCTCTGCTGCAAGTTCTCTTGCGCCGCACTCACCCTCAAGCCAGATGGCAAGGTCTCTGGAGAAAATATCCTTCTCGATAAGTTCCGCATTTTCCGTAATTATATAGCACAGTTCTTCCACCGAATAAATTCTTAATGAAACCCTGTCTATATAAAAAGGCTTATTCGCTCTTCTGTATAAACTTTTATATACACCCGCCATTGTATCACACTTCCAAATCTTCTTCGAATATCATTCCTGTTGATGGGAATATCTCACCAAATCCCAGATCCTGCGCCTTGAAATGCACTATCTTCTCATTAGTCATGGTTACATCCATAAGTATCCTTGAGATTCTGCCATTTCTTATTGGAAAATCCTTAAGCTTGAACTCTGCCACTGCTCCCGGCTTTCCATTAGGTCTTTCAATATAAATATTTATTACATTGGTATCCTTGATTATAACCTCTGCCTGGCCGTGAACATCATACCAGTTAAGTCCTGCAGGAACCACATTAATTACTTCGTCCTTGCCGGCAGTATTCACCTTAAGTCCGATTCCGATTTTGAGTTTGCCTTTACCCATGTAAACCACATCCTCTTCGAAATTGGATGGAACCACCTTCTCCAAAGCCGCTATGCAGGCGCCTTTGCTAAACAAGTTGTTACCTTTAAATACTCTTCTGTTCTTACATAAAAACTTAATGGAATTCTTAAGCCAGTCTCCCGCAAGACCGTCTCCAATTAAGAAGACTGAAGAGTAAATTTTATTCTCCATAAAGCCTGATACAATCTCCTGGAACTTGCTGTCCCTAAGTTCATATACAGACTCACTTACTTCCTCAAATTTAAAATCCCTGTGCTCATCTGCAAAGACACTTACAAAATTAGGCTTTGCAAAAGTATTCTTCTCAAGTGAATAGATATTAAGATATCCAAGGGATGAATCACAAAGCAGTACATTATACTTACTTAAATCACTTTCCTGTCCCACCATGTAATAGAAGAAGCTTTCTTCATAGTCCATCATTTCAAGTTTGTCATTTGGTACCTGAATGAGTTTCGGAACTTTACGGAAAACATTAACCAGTCTTTCATCCAGCTTCGGCGTTGCAATGCATATACCCATAACCTTCTCAGGTGTGGTCATAACAGAAAGCAGGCCAAGACTCTTTTTGATAAATAAAAGCAGCAGGTCTTCCGCTCTGTAGATTTCTCCGTCAACGTTAATATTCTCATCCGCCAGGGCTCTTTCATAGAGATTCTTAATTAAACCTCCATCCCTGTCCTTCTCGGTTTCGAGTGCTTCATTACCAAACACCCACGCCTTTGTTGAACGGCGCCTTAAGATAACAAGCGGAATATTGAATTCCTCCGCACCTGTAATGGTACTTAATGTCTCAGGAGTACGCTCATCAATTCTGCAGTATGAAATCTGCGCAAACTCCGGATTAATATCGTAGCCAATCACATATTTATCTTTACTTATTTTGTCGAATACATCCTTGATACTATCTGATATCATTTACCTACCAACCTATTTGAATATCATTCTGGTTAAATAATCTTTTTTAATATACTCTTTAAGCATCTCTTCTGAATATGTATAATCATTCATCTTACGTGCTATCTCAGCTTCATTAAGAAGTGAATATCTCCATGATACGCCGCTCGCAGCATCATCTTTCTGGCGAAGCACTGAACTTTGTGTAAGCATCTCTTTATTATTAAGTTCCTCAGTAATGTAATACTGTATCGCTTCATCTGAGAACAGGATAAAATCACTGACGAATATTCCGCCATAAAGATTTACCATTTCATCTCTGTGATACTCATTCTCCTTATCAGCTTCTCTTTCAATTGAATAATGAATTATTACCCTGCTTCTGTTATCACCCTTATACTGGACAAAAGCCCTGTCCGTAAACCTAAGAAGTCCCGGAACCATGGATATATATTCCATAAAGAATGGGAAGCATCTGTCATTTCTGATTTCTTCTTCGATAAGTCTTTTAACAAGTTCCACATTAAGAAGAGTTTTATCCTTATCACTGAGGAACTGAAGAAGCGCAAGTTTACATACTCTTGGCATCTCTTCACCATCAGCCAGGAAGCCTTCTATATGGGCAAAGATGTCATCATTAATCATGCCCTCTTTTACGAAATACTCATATGCAGAACTTGCAAGGAAAGCTTTTTGTAAATCAGCACTTCCGTTTAAATGAACATATTCTTCAAAATATAACATCTTGGAAGATGAATATATTCCACTGAACAAGAACTGCATTAATATCTTCTCAAGCAGCGGGAAGGTCTCAACCTGGAACTCTTTACTTACTTCATAAAGCACTCTTAAATCCGCGGTTGTTCCATCCATGTTCTTAACAAGATATGTAAGAATATTCTGGTCATATTTATCTCTTCTGTAGATATAACCACTTAAATCCACAAGATAAGGATCTTCATCAAAATCCCTTCTTTCAAGAAGTCTTGAACAAAGCCTTAATATTGTCTTATCTTCCACATGATAAGGTCCATATTCACATACATATTTAAAGGCCTCATCATACATACCAAGAGATACCATAATCTGAATCAAATCTCCCCTGTCAGATGGAGATATTACGCTCATATCCGGGTCGGCCAGAAGCTCGTCGAGATTCTTTATGTCATCAATGGAATGATAATATTTAATCAGCTTAACCATCAGTTCATCATGATAGGATTTAACCACTCTGTCTGAATCATATAATCTTTCATAATAAACCAGATTCTGCTCATCTATTGCATCATCATTATTGCCTTCTTCGCTGAAGTAGATACAAGGTCCCATACCCTTTGTATCAAAACTTCTCACATAAGTAATTAACTGTTCATCATCAATTACTTTCCTAACTTTGATATGCTCATTGTCCACATATCTGTTATGTCTGTCATCTTCCAAAACTATGCAGTAATCCCTGCTGTATATCGGAAGGTAAGCCTTACCGTCAATGATTCTTGCCTGGAATTCCTTACTTGCCTTGCCATGAATAATAATAACCATGGAAGCCTTAGGATTAGTTACCTCAATCTCATGCATGAAGATAAGCGGCACAGCCCTCTCAATATTATCCTCATTAATCATGTTGGTTGTAATATAATCCCTGTATAATCTTGCAAGTGACGAATTAATATGTCCCTCGTTAAGCTGATCTTTAAGGAATCTCTCAATGCCCTCTAAGAAATTAAGGGCAATATCCGGATACTTGTCCTTATTATCCATAACCTTGCGGATAAGATAAGACTGCTTCTCATATCCAAGACTGTTCTTGTATGTGAAATACATCATGATAATCTGCTTAAGTTCTATATTCTCATCCATCGGAAGTGAGTACATATAAAACTCATAAAGCCTTGTTAATCTGATGTCTTCTTCTACTGCCTTTTCATACCATCTGAAATCATCCCTGCCAACCTTATTACCCTTCATAAGGTATGAACAGATGGATGATAATGCCATCTTGTTTGGATTCTTGTTATAGATATAAACCAGCGCATTATAAATCGTTCTGTCAAAAGTCCTGTCCCTGTTGGCAAGAAAATCAATTCTCTCAGCGACTCTCTCATCAATCGCATCATACTTAAGTGCAAATCTTACAAGGCTTCTTTCGAAGTCCCCAAGCTCAGTCACCAAAGCCGGATTAGCCTTGGCAAGAATAAGCGCCTGCGCTAAGAATAATGGGGAACTTACGCCTAAGTAATATTCTTCTTTTATGAATTCATATTTCTTATCCTTCTTAACTGCATATTCTTCCTGCAGGAACATATGCACATAAGCGATTATGGTATTATCCTTATTTCTGTGATATACCTTCTTAACCTTGTGGGCTGCCTTGTCCACATATGATGTGCTTCTGTCTGCCATTGCAGTTAAGTAAAGATAATATGCATATATCTCTTCTCCTGCCTTGAAGCTGTCAATCTCAGGTCCAACCTTCTCCAAAGAATATCTCGCATCCTTAACTCTGTCCTCAGCGATTAATACCTGAATCTTAAGAAGGGCTGACCACAATTCGGAGATTTTATCACCTCTTAACATTACCGCATAATTGGTAATCTTCTTGGCAAAATCCCCGAGCTCTATTTTACCTATCTCATAAAGAACATAGGCACGCTCAATATCCATTATTATCTTCTTTGTGTAATACTCGGAAGTTGATGTAATATCGATTGCTTTATTATTAATTACAACCGGAATAATGATATCCCCATTGTAATGTTCTACGTGAATATTAAGATAATTAAAGCCTGTATGCAGGGCTTCTTTATTAATCTCATATCTTACAACACATTCCCTGTCTTCATAATCATTTATGCGATATTCAGTCTTCTCAGTAACAATCTGAAGGTCGTCAGCATAGACCTTAAATCCTGTTGCACCATAGGTAGAGGCGTAGATCTTAAACTCGCCTTTTGTATCCATAACAGTATTAAGATTAATCTTTGCTACGCTTGCAGATAAGGATACTCTGGATTTCTTTCTGATTCCAACTAAGAACTCATCCACATACTGCTCATTATATCTTCTTGATGATAATGCCCTGTACATTCCAAGATATCTTGCATCCGGACCTTTAAGAAGATTAATAAACTCAGGAGAATAGAAAACAGTTACAGCCTCGTCAAAATTATCTGCAGCCAGATTGGCAAAATGGAACAGATTACGAATCTCTCCCTTGGTAGAATCGATATAAGAGCCTGACATATGGGCCTTATATGGAATTACATATTCGCCTTTATTGGATACAATCTGGAACTCTCCTTCGATTTCATCACCTTCAGCCATACCGGTGGAATCAAAGGTAAAAGAACATACTGACTCCATTCCCTTGAAATAATCGGAAGTCAAGTACATCCTTGAGCCTGTAACATAGATATACCCCTCCATAGGGGTATCAGATGTGTTAATAATATTGAATTCGCCACTCTTCTTAGCCTCTGATAAGAAATCCAGTTCTATGCTTCCACAAGAGAATTCGAGACCCGGTGTACGATCAGAAAAATCATAATTATCTTCTATCATGGATTGAACGATATTTCTCAAAACTCTCTCCTCATTCCTATCAGGTTACTTTAAGTGTTGATTTTTGCGTTCGATGTTATATAATGATTTAAGGCATTTAACTTGCCATCAAACACAAAAAACCTTTGTATATTTTACCATAAAACAGGGGTAATTATCAACAAAAGAACACAGGTATATATGATGAATAAAAAAGAAATTTTTCATGGAAGCGATATAGAACGAATCGCTGAAATATACAATATAGATATTAATTCCATCATTAAGTTTGGAGCCAATGTTAATCCCTTGGGTCTGTCCGGGAATTTTCTTAAGAAGATGCCTAATCTTCTTGATAAAATAACCGCCTACCCTGACAGGGATTACGTCAGTTTAAGAAAGCACCTTTCTGAATATGTGAATACTCCATATGAGAATATTATTGTGGGTAACGGTACATCGGAACTTATTAACCTAAGTATAAGAGCTGTTAACCCGGGAAAAGCTACGATTATAGCTCCTGCATATTCAGAATATGCCAATTCTCTTGAGAAAATCGGTTCTAAATGCAAGTACGCTTCACTTAAGAAAGAGAATGATTTTATCCTTAAGGAAGATCAGATAGATGATTTATTTGATGGTGATACAAAGATGCTCATCACCTGTAATCCTAACAATCCTACATCTACCCTGATTGACAGGGATATGATGATAAAGATTCTTGATAAGGCTGTTCAAAAAAATGCCTTTGTTTTGGTTGATGAAACCTATATCGAGTTTACACCGAATGTTAAGATATATAGCAGTATACCGTTATGTGAGAAATATAAAAATCTTATCGTATTAAGAGGCATCAGTAAGTTCTTCGCATCCCCGGGTCTTCGTTTTGGATATGCCATCTGCTCGGACGAGAACTTAAGAGCGGCAATCCTTTCTTCTCAGGACCCATGGAGCGTCAACTCTCTTGCCGAATGCGGAGTTCCTCTTCTACTTGAAGATAAGGAATATATCGAGAAAAGCAGTAATTACATTCACAAAGAACGCGAATTCGTATATAATGAGTTAAGTCAGCTTAAGAAGCTTACAGTATATAAGCCATATGCCAATTTTATTCTATGTCATATCCATGACAGCAATTACAGTTCAGCGGATTTATTTGACATATGTATTAAGAAGGGCTATATGATAAGAGACTGTCAGACCTTCCAGACTCTGGATGATACTTTCTTCAGATTCTGCTTTATGGAGCATGAGCACAATGAAGGATTAATTAAGACTATTAAAGAGTACTTAAAGTAAACAAACGCGCGTTCCAGCGCGAGCGAAAAATAAAAAAAATATAATGCTTACACTTATCGTTGTGTGCCCCGGGTGGGGTGCCGGGCTTGCAGGTACTTCCCGGGTGGGGTGCCGGGTTTGCGGATACTTCCTGGGTGGGGTGCCGGGCTTGCAGGTACTTCCTGGGCGAGGTACCGGGCTTGCGGATACTTCCTGGGTGGGGTGCCGGGGTGTGGGCGGCAAAGGAGAAACGAATGGAAGAATGTACACATGATTGTAGTAGTTGCAGTGCTGACTGTGCAAGCAGACAGCCTGAAAGTTTGATTGAGGAGCCTAATAACCTCTCTCATATCAAAAAAGTAATCGCAGTTGTATCAGGTAAGGGAGGAGTTGGTAAGTCACTTGTTACATCAATGCTTACAGTAACCATGCAGCGCCGTGATAAGCACTGCGGTATCCTCGATGCTGATATTACAGGACCTTCAATTCCAAAGATCTTTGGTATCAATGAGAAGGCTACAGGTTCAGAACTTGGTATCTATCCAGCCAAGTCCAAATTTGGCACAGATATCGTATCTGTAAATATGTTTTTGGAAAACCCTGCTGATCCGGTTGTATGGCGTGGACCAGTTATTGCAGGAACAGTTAAGCAGTTCTGGACAGATGTTATCTGGGAGAATGAAGATTATCTCTTCATCGATATGCCTCCTGGAACAGGCGATGTACCTCTTACAGTATTCCAGTCTATTCCTGTTAACGGAATCGTAATTGTAACCTCTCCTCAGGAACTGGTTTCAATGATCGTTGAAAAGGCTGTTAAGATGGCTAATTTAATGAGCATTCCTGTACTTGGAATTGTCGAGAATATGTCATATTTCAAATGTCCTGACTGTGGCAAGGAGCATAAGATTTATGGTGAAAGCCATATCGAAGAAATTGCCGCTAAGTACGACATTAAGAATATTGCCAAACTTCCAATCAATCCTGAACTCGCAGCACAGTGCGATAAAGGTCTTATCGAATTATTCGAGGGAGATTATTTAGAGAAGTTTGCTGATGAACTTGAAAAAATCTGATAATTAAAACCAATTTAAAACACAGGAAAAGGGTGGCCGTCACAAGCCACCCTTTTATTGTTTTCATTAGTTTAATTATTCGTTATACCATCACATCGAAATTAGCACCAACACTAGGATTAACTGATAATTCCATTGCTGAACTGTCAATCATAGAAGTGATAGCATCGCCGGCTACATCCGCCATATCCATTGCATTACTAAGCATCTTAGCGCTCACTGCCTGCATTACATTGCTCTGAGCCATATTCATTGATAAAGCTGCTATGTCCATTGTGTGCTTCCCTCCTATTCTTTCGATGTAACTACATTATAAACTCCCCATTTTTATAATGCAATACTCCTAATTATTAAGTTTATATAAACTAATTTCTTGTGCCAAATTCAATTCTCTTAGCCATCTCATCCTTAGCTTCTGCTCCTTGCATATATTCTAAGATTGCAAGGCCAAAATCCACTGAACATCCCATACCAGGAGAAGTGATAAAGTTGCCATCCACAACAACTTTCTTATCCATAATCACGTCAGCACCTTTAAGTTCCTCTTCGAAACCAGGGAAGCAGCATGCCTTATGACCTTCAAGAAGTCCTCTCTTACCAAGAATACTTGGAGCTGCACAGATTGCCGCAATAGGATTACCCTTCTTTGATAAAACCTCTATGGCATTATTAACTGTCGGATCTTTATCAAGATTAAGTGTACCCGGCATTCCTCCTGGAAGTACCAGCATATAAACATCATTCCAGTTTACACTTTCTACAAGTGTATCACAGTTAAGCACAATGCCATGTGAACTTGCTATTGTCTTATTGCCTCCTACTGCTGCAATGGTTATATCTATTCTGGAACGTCTTAAAATATCAACCACTGTAAGAGCTTCAATTTCCTCTACTCCATTGGCCATACATATTACTACTTTTTTATCCATAAGAATACCTCCATAAGACACATCTTTGTTTTTAATAATTTTAACACCGACGGGGATTTTATACAACTTAAAAAGGGACTTTGCTAATGCTGCAAAGTCCCTTTAAATGTGAACTAAATAATCAATTATTTATGCTCATTGATATAAATCTGTACCCTGCTCTGGATAATTGAAGCAACTTCCTGAGCTGATTTTTGTCCGGCAAGATAAGCACTTACCTCTTCAGTAATGATATTATCAATATCTTCATCAAAGTAACTGATCTGATTAATGCTTAAGATTAAATCCTTAAGATCCTGAATCTGTGCATCATTTAATGGATCAAGCTTAATCTCTTCACCATTAACGTATACAGTATCCTGGTAGTAAACCTTCTTATCGCCGTCCATATAATATGGGCCTTTCTTCATTTCCTGAAGTTTGGTATCAAGTGAATCCATTCTGATTGGAAGACCATATGAAAACTCATCCTGTGCCTCTTTTGAAAGGAAACTGCTTAAGAAATCCCATGCTCCTTCAGGATGGCTACATGTATTTGTAATAGCCATAACTGAGGCCATTGAGATGGTTCCTCTCTGCTCAGCGCCAGGAGCTGAAACAAACTTATAACCTTCATCAAAATTGTATCTGATTGAATTATTGATATAGCTAAGATCAGAAATAGTAAAGTTTGTCATAAGAGCATTATGAGCTCTGTATGCATTCTGATATTCCGTATAATCAATTTCTTCAGTATTGATATCATCATATGACTTTGGATACTGAGATACATATTCAAGAATCTCTACAAATTCCGGATTATCAAAATTACATGTTCCTGCTACAGGATCCATGAATTTCTTTCTGCTGTTTGAAAGAATTGTATTAAGTACATAAGGTGCTGCAGTATTGAAGAATGCCTTGCATCCATACTGTGACTCTAAAGCCTTAACTTCATCAATTGAAAGAAGTCCGTCTGAAGGTGCATCCTCACCATTCATTACATATGTACTAATTGTAAATGACATTGGAAGTGTATATAACTTTCCATCATATGTATTGATATCAACGATATTTGGAAGGATATCGCTGCTTGAAATATTACTGTTTGTATCAAGAAGAGTATTTAAGTCAACAAATAATCCCTTGGATGAATACTTCTCAGGATTTGAACCCCAGTCAAGAATAACCATGTCAGGAGCATTACCACTAATGATATCTGCGTCAAAAGCCCTGCTGCCTGCTTCAAAATCATCATCAGTATTAAGCTGTGAATAATTAACCACTCTGATTCTGTACTGTGAACTTGCCTTATTATAATCTACTACTTTATTAAGAACTGCGTAATCAGGATATACACAACCAAGAGTAATAATCTCTTTTGCAGCTACCTGATCAGCAGGAACCTTCTTATAGAAAACAACTGCATAATCAGAATAATTGTCATCATGCTCTGATGTAACAATCTGGTCTTCTGAAACAGTTCCCATATAATCAATTCTTGACGGAGAAATATCTGAATCAATTAATGAACAAATAACTTCACCCTCAGCTTTATCTGCAGAATAACCTGTAAGATTAATTCCATCATAGCACTCTGCTGTATAAGCAGCCATTGCAGAACCATTTGCATTATATACGTTAAAGTTGCCTGCTGATGTAAAGTTTGCATCTGCGCCAAACTTTGCTGCATTAATATCAATGGTCTTATAAGCATATTCCATACCGGCATCAGTATACTTGGATGTAATTGCTATAACTTCACCATCTTTATTTCTGATAAGTTTTTCAACATAAACATCATCCAAAGGAATCTCTCCCTTTTTAACAAGGCTTCTGTCGAATACATAAATAACGCCATCAGAGTTTAAAACAAAACCACCGTTGCCATAAACAAAATTGCCCGGATAGAAGTATGTCTCTGATGTACTGTTGTTGCTTGCAATATCGCCCCTTGCAATTTCGTTACCGTTTAAATCATATTCAACAAGGAAATAATCCTCTGAATAATCGCCATTATCAGCCTCTGTATAAGAACTGTATAATACAACAACTGAATTATCTGTTGCTGCAATTCTGTATGCATTTTCATTCATTTTGCCTTCAATGTCAATAATTGTAGGCTCAGCATCACCGACCTTACCAACAGCAATATGTTCTGTAACCTTTGCTTCTTCACCCGGTGTATCCACGTCAACTACATCTTCTGAATCTCCAGGCTCAACAGCTTCTTCAGGTTCTTCTGTTTCCGGCTCCTTTACAGCCTCTGCATCAGCATCTTCTGCATTTTCCTCTTCTTCATTTGCCGGAGCTTCCGGATCGTCAGCATTGGCATTTTCTAACTCTTCAAGAGTATTATCACAATATTCATACTCCTGATATAAAGCTGCTATGTTATCCTGACATACAGATATCTGCTGCATACCATCCCAGCCTAAAGCCCATCTTGCCACTTCCTGGTATACGTGTTCTGAAGCAGCTTCCGGATTGGATAAATCCTCTGTAATTGCAGAGCCGCCACCATTGTGTCCATTCTGGCCATTATTCTGTCCACCGCCGAAAAGCTTACATCCGCCAAGTGACAGAACCATCATGAGTGCCAGGCTTGCACAAAGAATTCTCTTTGAAACCTTTCTCATATTTTTCCTCCTTTATAAGATATAATATATACTTACATTTCGAATAATATCATAAATATTACAAAATGTAAAAAACTACTTTTTCCTGGTCTTCTCACCAAACCAGTCTTCCATTCTTTCAACACTTTCCCTGTCAGGTTTGTGCTTAATTATCCATGCTGTAATTGATACTACATAAACAGTGGCAAGAATGCCCATGCATATCCACTGAACCCTGGCATATCCGGACAACTGATCTTCCAAGTCTCTGGCAATATTTTCCCAGTAAGGAAATGCTATCTCGTCTACTCTCATCTTACGGGCTCTCTTATTCTGAAGCACATTCCAGTAAGAAGGCCAGGTGAATCTCTTTGAATTGCAGACAACTGTCTTGCTTGTAACCTCTGCAAAAACCTTATCGTTAAGCATATTTAAGCCAAAGTTCTTAACCGGATCCGGCATTACAACCTCATAACATGTAATAGGAGTCTTACCCTCCGGATCCATTGCCGAATATGACATATAAATTGTGCTGTCTGCGTTACCTGCTATTTTATTAAGTTCATCATCAGGTCTGTTATATACTCCCGCAATGACATATAATTCGCCATTGATATTTACCCAGAAGCCTTCAACATCCGTTGCACCAAATAATGCCCAGGCGCACTCCCTGTCAATGAGCACATAGTCATCATTAAGAAAATCTTCGGTAAAATACGTGCCGGAAACCAGTTCCAACGGGTGGAAATAGAAATAATCTCCTCCTACTCCCTTTGCTTTAACCTTGGCACTTTTACCTGTATCGAGTTCAACAGTTAATTCGGATTCTCCATAATAGGCATCAACATAGAGTCTGCCCTCATAAGTATCCTCTTCAATACCATTTTCTTTAAGGGAGTTCACCAGCTGATATCTTGTATAATCAACATTTTCCCTAACGAAATTTGCACTGCTTGGCATAAATACAGAGAACTGACCGAATCCGCCCGAAGTATCATATCTGTAATAAGCCAGCTGATCTGTCAGCGAAAACTTTCCTTTATGAAGCACAAATCCGGTATAACCGATTATTGCACCCATAACGATTGTAAGCACAATAATTGCAAGCAACTTCCAGGATATATGTAATTTTTCCTTTATTATATCTTGCACTTATTTCTCCTATGGAAGTCTTACGCTGTCTCCCGGCTCTACTATCTTTGATGAGTTTGTTAATACATAATCCCACTGAGCGATATCGCCCTGAATGGCGGTCATTTTGTCATCTGAAGCAAGTACTTCAACATTAACTCTTACTGCAGAATATCTGGTTCCAAGAGGTGTTGACTTACTTTCAATCTTAAGTACATACTTACCATTTACATCTTCTCTTACGGCAATATTAGGAACTACCATTTCATAACTGCTGCTCTTCTGTCCAACTGAAAGGTTAATGGACATACCGTCATATAATGATTCACCGGATAAGTTAAAGTTAAGTAACTTACCGCCTGTTGTGCTGTTTCTGTCCGGTGTAATTGAAACAAGATTTGCAGTTACATCATTGAATCTCCATGAATCTGTAAGTGTAACCTCATCACCAACCTTAACGCTTCTTGCCTGTCTGTCATTAACAGGAATACTTGTTGTGAATCCTTTACCATCAATTCTGATTACCGCTGCAGGGTCACCTGCTACAGTCTTCTGGCCTGATACATAATTAAGTGTATTAATTGTTCCTGCAACCGGTGATGTAATTGTTGCACCTGTTGCTTTGGATTCTAACTTGGCAACTTCTGCCTGCTTATTAAGCATGTCATTGTAAGCTTTTCTAATATCTAACTTATCTGTTACTTCTTTTATGTATGCAGTATTACCAGTCTGGATAGCTTCCAGATTAGCCTTTGCAGCTGCAAGGTTAGCTTCAGCGATTGCTTTTTGGGATGTTATTGAAGCTACATTAACATCTACAGATGCTTTTACATTATTGATTTGCACCTGAAGGCCTGACTGAGCATTTGCATTTTCAGTAAGCTGATTAGTAATCTTATTTATCTCTTCCTGATAAGCAGCCTTCTGAGCCTCGTCAGTTGTGTTATCACGAGCTGTTTCAAGGCTTGTTTTGGTTTGTGTAAGAGCTGCGGCTGTTTCCTTTAAATTATCCAAATCTCTCTTATAATTTGTCAGTGCTATGGTTTCATTCAAATCCGCCCCTGAAGAATCCAGTTTCTTTTGAAGTTCACTGACCTGATTTGTATATTCATCTACTAACTTCTGTGCGTCGGCTTCACTTGTACTTCTGTTTTCAACAAGTTTCTGATAATCACCGATAGATGGCATATTGCCACTTTCGATTTCAAGTCTTTCAGCATTTGTGATTCCTGCAGTAAGTACTGCCTTGTCATAAGCAAGTTTCAAATCTTCAAGTTCCTGTCTTGCCTTAACAAGTTCCTCACTCTCCTCATCCTGAAGATAATAAAGCACATCTCCTTCAGCTACTGTATCACCCACTTTAACAGCAACACCGGATATAACCCTTGTATCTTCAACGATAACATTATAAGGATCAACCGCTGCAACTACACCGGTTCCGGATACCCTTGTCTGAATGGTTCCGCCTTCAACCATCTGAGTTGATACTTCCGCAAGGGAATAGTTCATGATTGTGTTTGAGAAAAATGTAAGAATCAACATCACAACTAAGAATATAATGGCGATGTTCTTTACAATCTCTCGCTTGGTACTTTTAACTTTAGAGTTTTCAGCCGACATCTTCGTACTCCTTCCAAATATGTATCTATTCTAAATCTAACCTTTAACGCCGCCCTGGAAAGTAATACCTTCCACAAGATAATCCTCACCGTAAATAAACAGTAACAGGTTCGGAATCATATATATCGTTGCTACTGCGAAAGCCAGACCGACTTCTGCAGAATTAATTCTTGATAAGAATAATGATAATGGATATAAATTATCATCTGTAATCAGAATAAGTACCTGCTCTACCATATTCCAGTAGTCAATGAAAATAAGCATCGCTACTGAGAATATTGCGCCCTTACATAATGGCAGATAAATCTTTCTAAAAATCTGCCACTCCGTAGCACCATCCACCTTGGCAGCCTCAACAATGGCTGTAGGTATTCTCTTCATGTACTTGGTCAGAAGATATACCGCAAAAGGTGATGAAATACCAGGAAGCCATATAGCCCATCTTGTATTAATAAGATTGAGCCAGTTAATAACCATAAAGTTAGGTACTAAAGTAACCTGATAAGGCATCATACATACAATGATATAAATAAAGAATACAATACTCTTTAATCTTCCCTTTAGTCTGGTAAAAGCATAGGATGCCAAGAGCGATATTGCTATCTGAAGAAGCACAATCGGAATTACATATATAACCGAATTCCAGAACTTAAACAGATAATCAGGACTTTGGAACAGTACCGTCTTATACTGATCAAATACCACCATGTCAGGTATTAATTTAAGATTAACCTGCTCACCTATGAATACCTTGCCACCCTTTTCGGTTGTGGCAAATATCTTACCGTAATTGGATGCTATTTCCTCTTTCGACATAAATGAGTTTGTAATTGTAAGTACTGTAGGCATGATAAATATCAGTGCACATATAGCAGCCACTGTAAATAAAACTGCCTTACGAAGGAACTTAAGTCCCTTACGGAAACGTACATACAACTTGGAGGTATGCTTATATTTAATTGTGGTTTCAGTTGACTTATCTTCTGTTTCAGGAACCTCAGTCTCAGCCTCTGTCTCTGCCTCTTCGGCCGGCTCGCTTTCGTTCTCAGCCGGAGCCTCTTCGGCCGGCTCGCTCTCAATCTCAGCTGGCGCCTCTTCGGCAGGCTCGCTCTCAGCCACGATTTCAGGTTCTTCTTTGTATGGCACATCAAAAGTGCCTACATATTCTTCAGTTTCAGAAGACTCGTTCAAAGTTTTCTCTTCCTGATCCAACTTTACTCCTCCATGTCTCCACTGTAATTATTTTCAAGGATATACATTACAAGAATAATGGCTATCATAACTATGGACATAATAATCGCCGCTGCAGACAGTTTCTGATAGTTAAGTGAATTAAACATATTATTCATGTAATGCTGCAATATATAAATACTTTCATACGGATAACTGCCGGTAAGAAGATATACTTCCCTGAATACCTTAAATGAGTTAATTGTTGAAAGTATGGTTACGAATACAAGTGTCGGTGTTAAATATCTGATTTTAATCTTCCAGAAAATCAGCCACTCCGACGTTGTATCAAGTAGTGCAACTTCAATTGCATCTCTTGGTATTGTTCCAAGTGCTGATAAGAAAAGAATCATATTATATCCCACATTCTTCCAGAGGAATAATAATATAATAACCAGCATGGCATGTTCAGATTTAAGGAAATCTATTTTATCTCCGCCAAAGAATGTGACGAAGAGATTAACTACACCGTTATAATCAAATAAAACCTGTACAACTAAAACGATAGAAGCCACAGGTACAACCATAGGGCTTAAATAAGCTGTTCTGAATCGGCTCGAAAGTGGAATCTTCTCATTTAATACCAGCGCAATCAAAAGCGATATTACAACTGCAAGCGGCACTGCTGTAAAGCTGAATTTAAAAGTATTCCACGCAGCCAGTTTGAAGGCTTCATTGTTAAATACATCAATAAAGTTCTGAAAGCCTACGAACTTCTTACTAATAGGATTATCTATAACCGAGTAATAAATAATTACGAAGAATGGTGCTATATAAAATAACAAAACACCAATCAGACTCGGCAGGATGAAACCCTGGATTTTGAGATTATGAATAAAATCCTTTTTCGTCATCTTGTACTTGGGGATTTTAATTTTTTTCTTTTCTTTTTCCTCACCCTTGTTCTTCATCTGCTTTTTGTTGTTCCTCTTTAAGCTGTTCTTTAAGATCAGCAAGTTCTTCTTCTATCTCTTTAATCTTCACATTAATAAGATTGTAATTATTCTGTATCTGCTGTATTCTCGCCTGTCTGTTCTTAATACCCCTGGCTGCCGCCTTCTCCATCTGTGATTCTGATGTTCCAAATTCAAGTCTGTAATTACGCCAGTTAATTACCATAACCACGAACATTGCAATGGTTAAGAATCCACCGCCACCGGAAATATAGAATCCCATGGTCATCATGGTAGATACGGATGATGCGAATAAAATAAGTCCGAATATTATATATGCAAAGGTAAGCGCAAGGCATAAACCAAAGAGAATTGTGGATACAATCAAAGGAATACGATACTTACCATTCTTATCCTTCTCAAAGTTCTCCATATCCCTGTGACAAAGAAACAAAGAATCCTTATATTCCCTAAGTTCCTTCTCACATTTCTGAATCTTCTCTAAGAGATCATTCTCTCTTTCGCTTATCTGTCTGAAATCCCCTATCATTTCTTCCCCTTTTTTCTATCCGTTAATCTTAATAACCCATACATCATTTATTTTCTGAATGCTTGCCTCATCAGGGAAACAAGGCATATTCTCAAACTCTTCAGTTCTAACAAGTTCCATTTCCTCGTCATATGTAAGGGTGGTAACCGTAACATTGAGATAATGATATATGAAAGATGCGAAGGCTGTGCTTGATGAATAAATAAGGTCACCTGATGAACCTGTATAATATTCAACATCTTTCACAGTTATGTCAGTAGATGGATATTCTCTTGGAATACCACCAAGAAGCGCTATCTTGTCTCCTGCCTTATAATCTTCCATCTGTTCAAGTCTGTCCACGATTCTTAATGCAAATGCGTAAGACTTCTCATATCTTTCATTCATGTTATAGTAAGCAATGTTGCTTATAACGATGAAATTATATACCATTACAAATGTGGTTATAACCACAATTATTGATAACCACTGTTTCTTAAATACTTCTTTGAAAGTAATCTTGCCATCCTTATCAATCTCAGGTCTTACCCTGTCTGAAAGAGTAATCACATATACAAATGGCAGTATCCATGACCACTTAACCATCATATTGTAATAAATATCCTGAGACATTATATTAACCATATTGATTCCAAGTGGAAGCACACAGATAATAAGTAATGCGAGTAAATAACTATACCACTTTTTATATGCGCCTTTTCTGATAAACAGATATACTGTAAGGCCTACCCCTGCAATCACCATTATTAAAGTTGCAAGCTCGAGTGTAATTCCATTTCTGAATACACTGGTTCTTACCGGAAATGAATAAAACATACTGTATGCTGCCTTAAGTCCGCTCATAATCCAGTCAGGGCTGAAACTTGTAAGTTTATCCGTACCCTGATATCCAAGGCCGTCAGCACCTTTAATATTCATCATTACCTTAAGGCTTATTACATAAAAAGCATAAGCGCCTACTACTGAGAGTCCCATTCTAAGAATTGTCATCAGTATTTTCTTAATGTCCTCATTATCAAGAATCATAATAAGTACACTAAACATACAAAGAGTTACTGCAAATGAGAAGAATGCCTGGTATACACCTAAGCCCAGTCCCATCATAAAGATGGCTGCTATCCATCCAAAGCGGTATCTCTTAATAAGATATATGGCAAGCGTGCTGATTAAAAGCGCCAGCATATATGCATCTGCTGTAAACATACACGTAAAGAGCGAAGCCAGTGTAGGGAATGATACTACTAAAGCAGCAGTAACCATCCTCTCAGCCTTCCCCTTTATGCCTAATATTTCAGTCAGTATTCCTGCTGTAATTGATAAGAAAAATATTGAAAGAATCCCATTTAGATAGTGCAGATCATAATCTGAACTAATATGAGCAAAGTATGTCAGAAACTGACGTCCTGAGGTTATCATATCCTGAGGACTGTATTGATTCCATAATCCGTCATATGTCATGAAATTATGCGTAAGCATATACATATGACATATAAGCCCTGCTACCAGGGCTGTCATTATGGGTAAGAACATATTACTTGATTTAATTTTATCTATATATTTCTTCATTACTTAAATACTACAAATTCTGACATTATTCTCAACTAAATACACACAGAATAATTATAGTACAAGTAAAGTCTAAATTCTACAATTTTTCACACTATTTTGTAGTTAAAACATAAATATTTTACTAAATCTTGTGTTTTAGGTTTACATAATCTTGAGTAAAGATAAATCCGTCAAAATGCCAAACATAAAAAAGGACCGGCAGGCTAAAACCTGTCAGTCCTCATTTCCATACAAATCTGAAAACATTACCATGATTTTTTTGTAGACTTTAATTTACTCACGTTTAATTAATTATCCTACCAGTTTTCCACTGTCTAATTTAATGATTCTGCTTCCGTACTCAGCCGTTTCCAAAGAGTGGGTTACCTGTAAAAAGGTAATTCCTTTTTCCTCATTGATTCTCTTAAAAAGCTCCATAATTTCAGTTGTGGATTTACTGTCCAGGTTTCCTGTCGGCTCATCCGCAAGAAGTATTTCTGGCTCAGATAATACCGCTCTTGCAATAGAAACTCTCTGCTGCTGTCCACCGGAAAGCTGTGACGGTTTCTGATGTCTTTTTTCGGTAAGACCTGTAATCTCCAAAATCTCCTCAAGTTTGTTCTTGTAATCCGGAACATTCTTTCCGGCCATCTTGATTGGAAGAAGAATGTTATCTTCAACGGAAAGATTCTGAATCAAATTATAGAACTGGAATATAAATCCGATTTTGGAAAGTCTGAGTGCAGACATTTCCGCTTCTTTCATTCCTGTCATCTTCTGACCGCAAATATAAATATCCCCTTCGTATTCGGTATCCAGACCGCCAATCAAATATAACAGTGTGGACTTGCCGCTTCCTGATGCACCCATAAGTGATGCAAATTCTCCTCTTTGAATCTCAATCGAAACATGATCCAAAACGCGATTCATCGCCTCACCTGTTCCAAATGTTTTACTTACGTTATCTACTCTTAATACTGTATTCATTTTTTCATTCCCCCTTATTCGTACTTCATTTCCATAGCTGTATTCATCTTTCTGAGACTCCTGATTGGTGAAAGAGCCGTAAACATTGTTATAATCCAAAGAACTATCAAACTGATAAACATAGTTTCATATCTAGGGATTACAAAAATACCTGTATCGGAGAGAACGAAAATATGCTGTACCATCATTGCAACCGGAACACAAAGAATCGCTGCTACAAGTACTGAGATTCCAAACAAAAGTCCGTTCTCCATAAGAATCATTTTTATAATATCTTTTCTTGAACAAGCACAGGAATGAAGCATTGCATATTCTTTCTTTCTGCCTGCAAAACCAATTACCTGGTTACCGGAAATACCAATTAATGTCAATCCGACTGCCGCACCGAGAACACCAATGATAATCATTGAAACCTGTGCTCCTGTCTCAGTCAAATCATCTAAATATTCCTGTCTTGTCATAACTGTTTCACCATTAATCAGTGTATTTTCAACATCATACTTAACCTTCTCAGGATTGTCTGCGCTTATTAAAATGTTTGTTACAACATCTGTATAGAGTTCGTTATATAATCTTTCACTTAAAATAATGTCACCTGTACTTAAGAACCTGTTATACTCGGTGATTTGAGCAATCCTAAGAGTTTTCTTTCTAGGGAAAATACCGGTATCATGAAATACTATATCAATAGTATCTCCCTCTTTAAGTTTCATAACTGTTGCTTTCTGAACATCAATAATGCATTCGTCTTCTGCAAGTTCTTCCGGCAGATTTCCGTACTGCATATACTTTGAACTCTTAGGAAGTGAGATGACTCTTATATCAAATTCTTCTCCGTTAATTTTAACTGCGTCATCTGATGTATAAATATACTCTACATCCGTTACACCTTCTATCTCCTTCAGGTACTCATACTTACCTGTTTTCATATATGCATCTTCAATAATTATATCTGCATCGTAGACGGGTCTTTTGACCACTGTTACAATAGATGTTCCTAAAACAAAGATGGCAGCTGTTGCAGTGATTGCAGTAATCGCTAAAACAGCATTGCTGGAATTAGGTTTCTTACTACCAGTTTCAAATGCAGCAAGTTCCGCTACCGGCATTCTCATCTTTCCAAACAGTTTCGAAAGAAGGAGTGTTATCTTTCGAATAATAAACTGTATCGATAAGGCACCGCCAACAATCAAAAGCAAAACGGATATAATCGAAATTGGAAGATTTCTGATTGTTAATCCCAAAATCAATCCAACTACTATAAGTACGAATCCGATTATGGTACTTGGATAAGAAACCTTGTACTCTCCGTCTCGGCTGTCAAAAATAATATCACGAATGGATGTCTTTACCGCTTTCATAATTTCTTTAAGCGGAACAAGAATCTGGATAAGGATGGCACCGGCTATTACCAACAAACACTTTAAAGGATTAACCGGACCTATATCCGCTGACGCACCGGCTGAAGAACCAATCTCGCTTAATATACTTCCTCTTAATAGCAGATACAGAAGCAAGGCGATGATGCTACCCGATACACCGTAAATGATATTTTCCAAAATAAGAATAAATGTCGTTTTCCGCATGGACATTCCTATGCTTCGAAGAGTTCCGATAACCGACATTCTTTCAACTACAATCTTCTCAACAAAACTTACGGTTACAAAAACTACAAGAACAAATACCAAAACAAAAATGAGATATAAGATGTATGTAATATTCCTAATCATCTTCTGTAAGCTTTCCGGTAGATATGCCGGTGTCAAAACCACATTCGGATGGTTAGCTTCCATAAATTCTTCAAACTCTTCTCTGTCGGAATCCTTTACATCGAGAATACCTGCCGTATACTTATACTGGTTCAGAATTTCCGAACACTGGCTATCTGAAATCAAGCCACTCATTTCTGACAGATAATCTTCATTATCGTAAACGGAAACCACAGTAAGAGGCACCGCTTCTTCTTCCGTATTATATACTACAAGTTCATCGCCAATCTGATAACCGTACTTTTCACTATATGCTTTACTAATTGCTACTTCTCCATCATTTGGGACTGACTCCATCTTCAAAAGTTTTGTCTGTCTTGCCAGCTCTGGATCACTGAAAGCGTAGAGCGAGATATTATCTGTTATTGCATAATTATAGAGTTCCTCGTCTCTTGTTATCTCACGCTTCTTAACAGACCTTCTTCCGATGAACTTTACCGGAACCGTTCCCTCAAATAAATCATTCGTAACACCCTCGTTTCCGAAATAAACAACAAGATAATCGGCTCCGCCCACATATTTTGCACCGACTCCGTCAAAGACCTCACCGAGAGAACTTCCCAAATCCAATGCAAGGAAACCTGAAAAGCAGGCTACAATCATACATATCATAATGACAAATAATCTTCCGGGTTTCGAAAAGATGTTTTTTAACAAATATTTAAATAACATAGTTTACCACCTCCGTACCCTTTTCTCTGGCTCAATATACATAGGATCTCCTTCTTTTACACCATAAATCTCATAGAATTCATCAAAGCATGCCACAACAGCGTTTACTCTGACAGAACTTGGAGAATGTTCATCGATTTCGAGAAGTTCTTTCGCCTCAACATCCGTGATGAGTTTTCTCCAAACAGTTGCATAACTTTCCAATGCCGTTTTTTGTGCTTCCCTGTCTTCACAAATTGAAAGTACACACTGCAAACCGGAAATATCCGCAAAATTTTCAGCCAGTGTCAGTTTCCCGTCTACATGTGAACCAAGAACAGTAAAGTTGTTATAATATTCAATCGCAGTCTCCTGTTTAGCTATAAACGCCTCTATATCTGCCTTAGGCATAGCATCAGGCACATAATTGCCATACGCATCAAATAAGACCCCCTCGCTGTCAAAAGCATGTGAAATCTCATGTCCTATAATTGATCCGATTGCACCCAAATTCCATGCATAATCAGCATCCTTGTCAAATACTTTTTCATTGATGATTGCTGCAGTTATAACTATGGAATTAGTCGACGCTGTATAACATGCATTTACGGTAATCGGACTCATGGAGTCAAAACCGTTAAACGGTTTTTTATTATACAATGTGTCATGATTTTCCTGTTGAGTGTATGCTGAATAACAATATATTGTCTGAAGAAGCGAATCCTTAATCATGTCACCGTCAGCCGGATCAATTTCGTGCGGTTCACCACAACCGATGAAAAACTGCATATGATCAAGTTTATTCGTAAGATAACTCTTTCCCTCATCCGTAAGCCAGTCTGCATCATGAATCAGTTTGCGGTATTCTTCCACCATGTCATCACACATTCTTGTAATAATTTCTCTGTCTTCCTCTGAAAAATACTTTTCCACATAAATCTCACTTATTTCCATTTCAGCGTACTCGATCACAAGATTCATTGTTAATTTTTCTATGGAAACACCCTCTATTCCTGCCTGAGTATACTGTTCCGGAAGTAGAACGGGATGGTCGTTTAATATTTGAATAGTTGCAATGTCTTTCCATACCTGAAGATGTTCATCATCAAATAAAGCATCAAGCCTGAAAAACATATTTGGATCAGGAATGGCAACTTTGTCCGGAATCTTACCTTCATATCCGGCTGCATACAATAACTGTTCATAGGTAAGATTATTCAGATTCTCCTCACATTCCTCTTTGGTATAAACATAGAAATTGTCATAATATTTCTTGTCACCACTTAGAACAAGCGGATCAGAATATCCCGCCAGATCGTAATACAGATATATAATTTCTGTCGCGCGGTCTTTCGCTTCGTCAGCCGGAACACCGGTCAATTTTAAATAATCATTAAAAGAATCTCTATATGATACGCCTTTTAAATCCGATTCCTTGATCTCGGCCAGATCAGCCAACGGATAAAAATAAAGTTCTAAAATATTTTCGCTTGTGTCATATTGGTTTTGAGTAGCATATGCAACTATAAAAGGAGGTACACCATAGTCTTTTGATAAATCATGACACACATCCAGCATTTCTTCCGAATTCTGAGCAGAATTTATCAAATCAAACATACCCTTGAGAAATACTGTATCCGATTCTTCGGTACTTTTCTTATCGCCCAAAGCCTGATATGTCTGCCAATATAAATCATGAATTAACTGCTCGTTGCTTCCCTTCGGAAACTCCTCGTCGCTATTGGCAATATCATTAATAATTGCTTCAATTCTATCTCTTGTTTCTTCATTAATTAGTCCAAGCGTACTGATTGCTTGCTTATTATCTTCCAGTTCCATATTCATGAGTGCAGCTGCATTGATATAACCATAATAATCAGTTGCCGGAGTAAGTGATGCAATGTAATCTTCAGTAGTTTCAGATGTTACTTCTTCAACTTCAGTCACCGGAGTCTCAACTTCCGAAGTAGTTGTTCCACCGCATCCGGAAAGCAGAATACTTCCGAGAAGACACAACGCAATAACTCCCTTCAATTTCTTTTTTTTCATACCATTCTCCTTTACCACTCTTCTCTGATTTTTTTGAAATCTATACTCTTCAATGTCGGAAGCATAATGAGTACCAGAACAATCATTACAATAAGCTGGAATCCATACATACCAAGCGCAAGTAATCCCATGTCAACTGTTATACCTTCCAGTTCCATTGTTCCGGAGAGAACATATCCGTCAGCATGTTCGGCTACAAACATATAATTGACAAAAGCAGCCCCGAAATCATACAATCCATGCACTATACCACATACAAGGATGTTGTGGGTTTTCCAGTAAACAACCAGCATAAGAAATCCGAAAAGAGCGGTCGTCACTGTTTTCATAACTGCCTGAGAAAAACCTAAAGGTGTACTGCAATCGGCACCTATAACGTGAACTACGCCAAATACAAAACATGAAAAAATAGCGATTGCTACGAAGACACCTTTTTTATCACGGAACTGATAAAGAATGGCATCATTGAAAATTGCTCTGAATGAAAGTTCTTCATATAATCCGATAAAAATCACCTGAACCAGTCCAAGTATTAGAAATAACGGTAAATTAGGTACAAATTGATGATCTTTGATATTAGATAGGAAAATGCTCAATCCGTATAAAAAAGAAAAAATCAAAAGTGGAATAAACTTCCTAAAAGCCAGTCCTGTCTGATTATTGCTGTTCACCAGCACCTTATCACCGGAAATCATAAACAGGAATGCTATACATACAAATGTTAAACCGATACGAATTAACAATGCTTCAACACAGAATTCTTCCCCGCTCCCTACTGTTAAAACGAACGCAACGCCAAAAGCAATTGAAATAATACCCGCCAAAAGCGGACATTTTTTCATCAAGTCATAAAACTGCTTCACTTTTATTCCCCCTTTGTTAAGAATTACTAAAAGAATTTTAAAAAAAATTACTACCATAAATTATACTTTTTGAAAAATCAAGTTAAAAGATATCCGTCGTAAACAACTTGTATTTTGTTTAAAATGACTTGTTAGCTTATATTTCATATGATAAACTTAATATGTAAAGGGGGTTTTAAAATGAATAAACAAGAAATCGCTGAATTATCACTAGAAATTGTTCAAACTTATTATCATAATAATATCAATCCATTTTTAGAATATGTAGATGAAAAAATTCTTTGGTACGGACCGGCAAAGGGACAATTCTTACAAGGACGACAATCATTATTGGATGCCTGGGGAAACGAAGAAAATCCTCTGACATTTTCATTGGGAAATATCCGACTCGATATTATTTCAAGTAACAGCACTTACTGTGAAGTACTTCTCTCTTTTCCCGTAACAACACATTTCCCTAACGGAGACCATATTGCTGTTGATCAGATTATCCATTTCTCCTGGTGTGAACGTAAAATTGATGGCAAATTTATACCTCGAATGCTTGTCGTTCATATCTCCAATCTTTATCAGCAGCATGAATCAGATAAGATTTATCCGGTACATTTTAATGAAATATATAACGGATATACACCAATGGCAGAAAAAGATGAGCACATTTTATTTAAAGGAACCAATTCATCAAATCTCTATTTGATTGCCAGCACCATTTTATATGCAGAAAGCACAGATTACGGCCGTCACTCTGTTCTTCATACCCTCAATGACGAATTCACAATTAATTCCTCATTAACAGAGCTTGAACAGCAATATCCGGCCATCTTTCTCAGGGCACACAAATGCTACCTTGTCAATCCGCAATATATTAAAGGCATTGAACGTTTCAAATGTATCCTTTCAACCGGAAAAGAAATTCCTATCCCAGAAAAAAAATATACCGCCTTCAAAAAGACGGTACAGAATATGATGATTCAATAAATAAAGAAAAAAAAATTTCTAGCGTGCGTTAGAGGGCGCCAGGCTCCAGTGGAGCCTGCTTGGCGCTTGACCGAGTCGAAGACGAGACCGAACCCCGTTCGAAGGCGAGCCGCAGACTCGAAAAAAGGACCGACAGGTTTAAACCTGTCAGTCCTTTTTTAAGCGTGCGTTAGAGGATTCGAACCCCCGACCTTTTGGTCCGTAGCCAAACGCTCTATCCAGCTGAGCTAAACGCACAAATATTCAAAACGCAAATGTAATTGTAACTTATGACAGGATAAAAGTCAAGAGTAAAAGGGGAATGCGCGCTTTTGCATATTAGACAGGTGCCGGGTGTGTGCAGCCGCTTTATCGATGTGTATATTGGGTGGGGTGCCGTCCGGTTTGCCAAAATGTAACCTGGGTGGGGTGCCGGGGTGTGGGCGGCTACTTAAGCATCCTCATTGAATTAAGTATAGCTAAAACACATACACCAACATCAGCAAACACAGCCCACCACATATTAGCAAGTCCTACTGAACACAGAAGCAGTATAAGAATTTTAACACCAAGCGCAAACCATATATTCTGCTTTGCAATTGTATGTGTACGTCTTGCTATATCAATGGCTCTTGGAATTTTATCAAGTCTGTCAGTCATAATAACCACATCAGCAGCTTCTATCGCTGCATCAGAGCCAAGACCACCCATTGCTATTCCAAGATCTGCTCTTGCAAGTACCGGTGCATCGTTAATACCATCACCTACGAATGCAACGGCGCCGCTTTTGTTCTCTTTAATTCCTTTTTCAAGAAGTGCCACTTTATCGGCAGGAAGAAGTGAATGATGTATCTCATCAACTCCAAGGATACCGCCAACATGCTCTGCAATGCTTCCATGATCGCCCGTAAGCATTACATTAGCCTTAACTCCCAGGGCTTTAATTGATTGAAGTACATCCTTGGACTCTTCCTTAACAGTATCATTAAGGACAAAACGTCCTGCATATTCGCCATTAACGGAAACATATATATTCGTTCCTACGCCTTCTTTAAGTTCAAATGGAACACCAGCATCTTTAAGAAGATCCGCATTACCGCAAAGTATCTCTTTACCATCATGTGTTACCTTAACGCCGCGGCCAGGAACAACTTCATAGCCATCAATAACTTCTTTTTCCTTTTCTTCAAATGCTTCCTCACCAATCAGTGCTTTATATCTGGCCTTAAATGCAAGTGCTATAGGATGATTGGAATGCTTCTCACATACATAGGCATAAGAAATAAGTTCATCCTCACTCATGCCATTAGCATCAATTTCTTCAATATCAAGTTCACCTTTGGTAAGTGTACCAGTCTTATCCCAGTAGATACGGCTTATGTTGGCAAGGCCTTCAAGATAGTTGCTTCCCTTAACCAGAATACCCTCTCTTGATGCTTTACCAATTCCACCAAAATAACTAAGCGGAACTGAGATAACAAGTGCACAAGGACATGATACAACTAAGAATGACAACGCTCTTGTTAAGAAGGCTACCACTCCTGCCCAGTATGAACCATATGTACCAATAGTAAAGACAGGTGGTACAAATGTAAGAAGTACAGCAAGTCCTACAACAATAGGAGTATATACAAATGAGAACTTGGTAATGAAATTCTCTGTCTTTGATTTTCTTGATATGGCGTTTTCAACAAGTTCAAGAATCTGATTAACTGTGGATTCTTCATATCCTTTCGTTACACGAACTGTTAAAACTCCATTAATATTAACGCCGCCACTTAATATATCATCACCCTCAGAAACTGTTACAGGCACTGATTCGCCACTTAAAGCTGCTGTATTAATTGAAGATGTACCGGATATTACCACACCATCAAGAGGTACTTTCTCTCCCGGATTAATAATAATCTCATCTCCTATATTTACTTCAGACGGATCAACCTTTTCCGGTGCACCGTCACGTAGTACGTTGGCGTAATCAGGTCTTATATCCATAAGGGATGCTATATTCTTACGGCTTTTGTTTGTAGCATAACTTTGGAATAATTCACCAAGCTGATAAAAAAGCATAACCGCTGAACTCTCAGGATATTCCTGAATAGCCAGAGCGCCAATTGTTGCAACTGTCATTAGAAAATGTTCATCAAACAGTCTTCCACTGAATATATTCTTAATTGCCTTCCAGACTACATCATATCCCGAGATAATATAGCTGATTACAAAGGCTACAATGCCTGGAATCTTATTATCAAGGAAATGATATAAGCAAAATGCAATTACGAATACAATTGCGCTTATTATGAATCTTACAAGTTTCTTCTTTATCGCTTTCATCTAACCACCACACACAAAATGTTGTTATAACCACAAATTAAATCAGTTTAACTTCAACATCAGGTTCAAACTTATTAACGACCTTTTTAATTTCATTAAACATCTCATCAGAAAGTTCTTCTACTTCAAGAATCATCTTTGCAGTTAAGAAATTAACTGAGCAGCTGTCAACGCCCTTCATCCCTGAAACCTTCTTCTCAATCTTTGCAGCACAGTGTGCACAGTCAAGTCCTTCAAGTTTAATTGTCTTTTTCATCATTCAATCCTCCATATTTTTATTCATTAATGTGTTCAAGTCCTGCTTCAAAAAGCATAATTACATGATCATCGGAAAGTGAATAGAAAATGCTCTTTCCAGATCTTCTTGTCTTAACCAGGTTAGACCTTCTAAGTAAAGAGAGCTGATGTGATATTGCTGACTTGGTCATTCCAAGTGTTTCAGCCAGATCCTGTACGCACATTTCCTTACAATCAAGGGCCCACATGATTCTTAATCTGGTTTCATCTGCCATAACTTTGAAGAACATTGATAAATCCTCAAATGTATCATCGCTTGGCATCTTACTTCTGACTTCTTCCACCACTTCGTAATTAATACTTTCAGCAGTTTCTTTTTTTCCCTGATTTTTCTCCATAAAGATTCTCCCTGTTTACCTTCTTCCTGATTAACTTCTTAATTCTTTAATTGTTTAACTGTTTAACTGTTTAATCTTTTTAGTTTAACAATTTCGCCATCTTACTTTTCATTTGAACAACTGTTCAACTGTTTTATTAACTAAAATTTATCATATATGATTTTTTTTGTCAATATTTGTTCTATATTTTTTTATCAACCCCACATTCCTTGAATTAAAGTTTGTCCCCATCTATAATGATTATTAAGAAAATATGTAATAATGACTGGTTAGGAGTATATAAATGAATATTTTAGATGCACTGTCAATTGTTCTTCCTGTAGTATTAATGCTGATTCTCGGATTCTTTTGTCAAAAAATCGGAATTCTTAATAAAAATGGAACTGCAACAATAAAGAAATATGTTATTAACATTGCTTTGCCGGTAGCGGTTTTTCACGCTATGGCAACTGCTGAATATAATGTAAGCGTTATACTGCTCTTCTTTATAATGCTTGCAGTATTATCTTTGGGATTAGGTGTGGGATTTCTTCTTAAGAAGATTGTTAAGGAAGAATACAGACCTTATTTTCCATTTCTTATGACAGTCTATGAAGGCGGCCTTCTTGGTTACCCTTTATATACCAATATCTGTGGAGCCGAGCATCTTTCAACACTTGCGCTTCTTGATTTTGCAGGAATGGTATTTGGATTCAGCGTTTATTTTTCACTTTTGGGACTTATCGACAGCGGTAAGGAGATCAAGGCATCAGAGATTGTCAAAAGCGCGCTTAAATCTCCAACCTTCATTGCCGTAATAGTAGGTATGATAATTGGCCTGACACCGCTCATGACCATGTTCCTTAATACAGATATTTCCAAGTTATATATCGCATCCAAGGATATGATCACCGTCCCAATGAATTCCATGATTCTTCTTTGCGTCGGTGCTGACCTTAGCATTAATGCATCCTTAATTAAGGAATGCTTCAAGACTGTGGTTGCAAGACTTATTGTGGCATTATGTTTCTTAGGCGCTGTACTTGTTATCTTTAAGTTTATGCATATGGATAACTATATGATGCTTGCAGCAGTTCTTTACCTGCTCTTAACCCCAAGTTTCTCAATTTCATCCTTCGTAAAGAAAGAAGCTTCCTCATCATATATAGCCACAACAATCTCAATGTATATGCCAATCACCGTAATCGTCTACATCCTCCTGGCAGTATTCAAGAATTACTTTATTGGATAATAATTAATATTTCTGCATATATACAAAAAGGCGAGCCGTGGCTCGCCTTTACTAATTTACTAAATAATAAATATATTCTTTACTTCTTATGATACCTTATGCAAAGTGTTGTAATATCATCAAACTGCTCTGCATCTTCAACGAATTCAGTAACCCTTGTTCTGACTGTCTCATCAAGTTTTTCAACCGAGTCACCCGGGTTCTCATTAAGGGCATTAAGCATTCTTTCCTTGCCGAACATGTTATTCTCTTCCTTCATTGCTTCAACAATACCATCTGTGAAGAGATAGAGTGTATCGCCATCTTCAAGGGTTGTTTCATTAAGTTTATATTTTAAATCTTCAACCATTCCGAATATAGCACTGTGCTTGTCTTTCGGAAGTTCAAATTCACCCATATGACGGCTGATGGCTGCAAGCTCATGACCTGCATTGACGAACTTAAGAACTCCTGTATCAAGTTCAAGTACACCAAGCCATACGGTAACAAAGAGTTTCATCTCGTTGTCACGAATCAGTAAACGATTAATTTCGTAAGCGGCTTTCTCAAGATCATCTGAGTAAAGCATAAGCTGGTTCTGAATTGTATTTTTGGAAAGCACCATAAAGAGCGCTGCTGTAATACCTTTACCGGATACATCACCAAGCACAATGGCAAGATGATTATTATCTATTAAGAAGAAGTCATATAAGTCTCCTCCTACCTGCTTGGCAGGAACCATCTTGGCGAATATATCAAACTCAGGTCTCTCAGCAAGTTCATCAGAAATCTTTGGAAGCATCGCAAGCTGAATCTTACTTGCCGTATTAATCTCAGCATTGATTCTTTCTTCCGCCGCCGTCTTCTCAAATATTTCATTCATATAGACTTTGATTCTCTTGGTTAAATCAGAGAAAGCCTCGCCAAGCACTTCAATCTCATTACCGGTTTTATATTCATCCGTCATGGCAAAATCCATGTCGCTTTCATCAAGATTCTGGATTCTCTTTGTCATGGTCTTAATCGGATTTAATGCTTTTCTGGTTCTTATGCTAATGACATGAGCTGTAAAAATAACAATCAGCACTGTTAATATCAAAAGAAGAACACATGAAACCTTAATTGTTACATTAAGTTTATTCACATTATCTGCTGATATTATTCCCATTTCATCCATCAGCGTTTGTGATGGCTCCTCTAATTCCTTACGGGATACAAACATCATTATAGTCCAGCCTACAGTTTTTACCGGAGCATATGCGGTATAATACATCTCTCCATCAAGTTCAACCTCGGCAAATCCTGTTTCCTGATCAATACCTTTTTGAACAGCTTCTGCAAGGCTTGGAGAAGCAACTTCTCTAACATCTGTGCTGTTATCATCATCCTGCATCAGAACACCGCTTGTTCTCTGGGTGCAGACTATATGACCATTCTGGCTTATTATAACTGAGAATCCGGTCTCACCGATATTTCTTTCAGAGAGTTTCTGCTCCATAACTTCCAGTGATGTGCAGCCCTCTAAAACCGCCTCAAGCTCGCCATCAACATATACAGGCATACCCCAGGTCACTTCAGTGATGTCATAAAAGTAACTGTGAACATCTTCCGAAAAATATATATCTCCTGTTTCTACTGCACCCTTAAACCAGGCTCTTGTTGACGCATCATAATTAATCTGCTCGCCATTTTCATCATATTTTTCAGCAGGCATGTTATCCATTGCGATGGTTGTTCCATCAGGAAGAGAAATATAGCAGTCAATGGTACGTCCGTCATTGCCCTTTACTATCTCTCTCATCATCGGAGCAAGGTTTGCTACCCTTCCAAGTTTCTCTATCACCTCCGGATTATCTTCCATACAGGTCTTCGAACCTAATAACTGAAGATGATACTCACCATCATCCACTGTCTGTGGGTATTGAAGCTCTTTGATTTCATATGCGGAAGGATTCTCTAAAACCTCCACAACCTGCTCATTTAATACATTATAGTCATGTTCAAGTATCCAGAACTCATCGTC
>JAEEGJ010004224.1_pt1 | contig 49777 bp, 46 predicted proteins | sample 8958761 | NCBI WGS metagenome assembly JAEEGJ01 (sample SAMN16246546, study PRJNA631951) | gut metagenome | biome: gut microbiome; feature: rumen; material: RS-attached | host: Bos | place: Iran: Karaj | collected 2018-10
TCTGGAGATTCAACAGAGCCGTTTCCAAGCCGAAGAGCATGGAGGGGTAGTCGCGGAGAAAGTCGTAATCGATATCGCCTGACTGACAGAAATCCTTGCAAATATTATCTAATATAGAGGCGTATTCAGAATCTGGGAGGGCATCGCAACTCAAATCGGGCAATGGTGCACACTCTCCCACTCCTGTGTGCTGACCATCCGACAGATGAATCAACCAGATCTTGCGCGTGGTATACACTCCCCTGGACGTCCCTGCAGGTTGCTTGAAATGGAGCAGACGCTCCTCTATACGATAGGTCATGGGAGTTTAGGATACTTCTTAAAATCGGGTTTGCGCTTTTCAAGGAAGGCCTTGCCGCCCTCTTGGGCCTCGTCGAGGAAATAGTAAAGCATGGTACAGTCACCGGCGAGTTCCTGGATACCAGCTTGACCGTCGAGCTCGGCATTAAGGCCTGCTTTGATCATGCGGAGGGCAAGAGGCGAACGCTCCATCATGATCTCCGCCCACTCCACACACTCGTCCTCAAGACGTTCGATGGGAACAACCTTGTTCACCATCCCCATCTCCTCGGCCTCCTTAGCACTATATTGACGACAGAGGAACCAGATTTCACGGGCTTTCTTCTGACCAACGATACGGGCAAGATATGAAGAACCGAAGCCGGCATCGAAGGAGCCTACCTTAGGGCCGGTCTGTCCGAAGATGGCATTCTCAGAAGCGATGGTGAGGTCGCAGACCAGGTGGAGTACATGGCCGCCACCGATAGCATAGCCATTGACCATCGCGATGACGGGCTTGGGCAAACGGCGGATCTGCATCTGCACATCAAGAACACTCAGACGGGGGACTCCCTCTTCATCGACATAGCCACCACGACCTTTCACATGCATATCGCCACCGGAACAGAAGGCGTGCTTGACATCGGCAAGCGTCTTGCCCTCAGGCACTTCGGACATAGCACCTGTTAAAAGGACGACAGAGATGTCCTGCATCTCACGGCACATAGCAAAGGCCTGGGAGAGTTCCCAAGTGGTCTTTGGGGTGAAAGCATTACGGTACTGCGGACGGTTGATAGTAATCTTGGCGATGCCATTATATGACCCGAAGAGAATCTCCTCGAACTTGCGGATTTCTTTCCAATCTCTCATAATTTCAGTGTTTTATAATAATCCTTGAATACGCGTTCATCTTCGGCAGGGTCAGTGAAGACCTCAAGGAGGACGGGACGCGAACTGTTTATATTTAATAAGGTGGAGATGCCTTGTTGCATCTCCTCCATGTTGGTGGCCTTGAGATAGACGACATTGTTCTGCTGGCAAATGCCCTCGGCAGAGGTGTGATGCTCAGCAGCGACAAACTGATCACGGGCAGGACTCTGTTCGAGACCTCGCAGCAGATTGAAGATGCCGCCCTTGCCGTTGTTCAGCAAGAGGATGCGGAAATTGCCTCGGAGGTTCTGGTTCCACAGGGCGTTCTGATCGTAGAAGAAACTCAAGTCGCCAATGACGCAATAAACAATCTCATCCGTTACGACGGAAAAGCCTGCAGCGGTGGAGAGAGAGCCCTCAATGCCATTCACACCACGATTGCAATAGACGCTATGCTGGGCGAAGATGTTCGCCAAGCGAATGGAAGTAGAGTTAGCATAGTGAACACAGCCCACGGGACCTGTCCCCATGAGTCGTTCGAAGCATTTCACGGCTGCCATTTCGGAATAGGCAGGCTGATAGGCGGCTGCGTGAGCACGAACCTTTGCCAGTAAGGCTTCCCATTTCTGTATAAAAGGATGAGGTTGCTGTTCGAGGAGAAAACGGATCTGATCCTCCACAACAGCCGGATCGCCCTGAATGACGCGCGTCAGGTTCATAAAGGTATCAGTAACCTCGCCCGTGGCATTGACCGCCCACGTCTCCTTGGCCTTGCGAAGGAAGTGTTTCAGGCGCTTACTGACGATGGAGCCCCCGATATACAACACTAAATCTGGTATGTAACTCTCATCATCGCCAATGAGACAGACGGCCTCATCGTAACCAGGGTTCATGGGTTGTCCGGCTATAAGCAACGGACGTTTTGACTGAATGAACATCCGGCAGACATGACTCAGTGTCTGATTGGATATGTCAGCTGGCAGAAGTTCCATCTTCCGCTCCTCAGGCAAAGCTGCTACGCTGTAACCGAAGAGTGGTTCGCTGATGGGTACGTTGATATGCACTGGGCCATGCTTTTCGAGCAGGGCCTCGTTAACGAGGCGGTTGCAGAACCAACGTTCCTCATCGTTATGAGGCTCGGGCAGTGAAACAGCCTTGCGCACAAAACGGCCTAAGGCATCGGACTGCGGAAGTGTCTGGCCATCCAATTGGTCTATCCATGCCTGAGGACGGTCTGCGGAGATTACCACCAAGCGAGCATGCTGATAGTATGCCTCTGCGACGGCAGGAGCCAGATTCAGAAGGGCCGTACCACTGGTGACGCAAACGGCCACAGGCTCCTGCAGACACTGGCTCATACCCAAGGCATAGAATCCTGCTGAACGCTCATCAGTCACAGGATAGCACTGAATATCAGGACTTTCATTGAGGTTATGCACGATGGGGGAGTTCCTACTGCCTGGGCAGCAGACCGCATGACGGACACCATGTTCCACCAACAGGGCTGTGAGGATATTTACGTTTTCTTTATTGCTATACATCTTCTCATTGTTTCAAGTTTTGCTTCTGTCTCAGCCCACTCCTGCTCTTCTGCGCTGTCTTTAAGAAGACCTCCACCAGCATAAAGATGGTATCGGTTGTCCTCGATGTTCATGCAGCGCAGTGACACATAGAGATGCGTTTCCGCAGCAGGGTCGAGTATGCCCATAAAACCACTATAGTAGCGACGCGGTGTATGTTCATTGTGGGTAATGAATTCAAAAGTATCCCGTTTTGGCAGTCCGCAGACAGCAGGCGTAGGATGGAGCGTATGCAGCAGATCGCCGAGATGCTGATTGTCGGGGAGCGAGAACGTAAAGTCGCTCCGGAGATGCACCAGATTGGCAGCCCTGACGGTGCGAGGCCCTTCTTCGTGGAAATCGCCTGTAAACCGTTCGAGGCACTCGGTGATATAAGTGGCAACGATACGCTGTTCCTGGATGTTTTTCGTGCTCCATCGCAAGGATTCTCCCTCGCCATTCAGTTGATCACCCTCCAGTTTCATCGTTCCTGCCAGTGCAATGGTGCGCCAGGTTTCCGACTTACCCTCCAGGAGAATTTCGGGGGTAGCTGTCAGCCAGCAGCCACTCTTCGACGTAGAAACGAGCGCGATGAACATACGGGGATAGAGCATACAGGCCCGATGAAAGAGTTGAAGGGGCGCAATCGCTTCAGAAGTCTCTTCATCAGCACAACGCGCCAGCACTATCTTACGGAAGGTGCCGGAAACCAATTGAGCATGGAAATTGGCAAAATCGATGGCATAGTCCGGGTCAGAATGATGTGATGCCTCGCGAGGCATTACATCATCCCACGTCCCATCTGCCTCGCAAGGCACGGTCTCGACGCTGTCTGGACGGATCATGAGGATGGGTTGCTGTTCAGATATCTGAAAAGGGGCTACCACGAAGCCCCTTCTGCCATTCAGTTCCGCACAAGAAAGAAATTCCTCAGGCTCACCTACTGATTGTCTGATCAGTATAGCGTGGTCTTCATGGGGTAGTCTGTATATGGCAAAGGCTGTCATCCTTTCTTCTGCTTGATGATATAATTAGTCACACGGACATTGGAAATCAGTTCTCCGGAAGAATCCTTGATATCCACATTCCAAACATGGAGAGTCGTACCCCGATTAAGCAGACGCGCATAGGCCGTGACACTATCTCCCTCGGCCACTGCCTTCACATGACTACCACTCACCTCGATGCCTACGCAGGCACAATTGGGGCAAAGGGCCGAAGATCCCACACCTGCCACATTCTCAGCCAATGCCAGAGAGGCACCTCCACTCAGGAAGCCAAAAGGCTGACGATTCCGCTCGTCGACCTTCATGCGTGCCATACAAGTATCGTCCTCAAGCGTAGAGATAAACTCCATACCGAGGGCGGTACTCAGATTAGGCTTCTCGTTGATAATCCGGTTTATTCTTTCTACGTCCACAACTATTCACTATTTGATCGGCTTTGCCGCTTTGCTCGTCAAAGAACTATTCACTTAAATAGCGAATACTCAGGTACACTCCAAGCCAGAGCACTGGCACCCAGTACATCACGCTCACGGTCGTCGAGTTTCGAGACAAGAAGTCTGACCTTATTCTTCAGGTTACCGAACACCAGTTTCTCTAGTTCTTCCTCAGCAGAATCCAGCAGCCAATGACCTGCATGGGAGATACCGCCAGTGAAGATGATTGCCTCCGGATCAATCAGCGAGGCATAGGTGGCAAGTCCCTGACCCAGGATACGACCTGTACGACGATAGACTTCGATGGCCATGGCATCGCCCTTGTCACAGCACTCCTTGATAGTGCGAGGCGACAGCTTTTCCAGATCGCGCATCAATGAAGGTTCCTTGCTGTCCTCCATCAGTTCCCTGGCCGTACGGACAATGCCCTTGGCGCCTACATAAGCTTCCAGACACCCCCTGTTGCCACAACCGCACAAACGGCCATCCGGATAGACGCATGTGTGTCCGAACTCCCCTGCATAGCCTCCATGGCCACGATGCTCCTGACCATCAGAGAAGAAGCAACTGCCGATGCCGACACCCAGGCTGACGATGATAAAGTTCTTCATACCGTGGGCACTGCCGAAAGTAAACTCTCCCAAGGCGGAGATATGCGCATCGTTGGAGAGACCTACAGCCAGTCCGATACGGTCGCGCAGCATCGCAGACAATGGCACGATGCCTTTCCACGGCAGGTTGGCAGCATTCTCAATACATCCGGAAACCGTGCTGGCACTGGGGCAGCTGACACCGATGGAACGGATGGTCTCGTAACCACCGTTCTGCTCAACCATCGTCACGATTTTCTCACTCAGTGCCGTCACAAAGTTATTCACATCAGGATAATCTTCCGTCGGGAAACCGTCTTCAGCAAGTATATTGCCTCTGACATCTACCATTGCATAGGTAGTACTCTCGATGCTGATATCCACACCGACAACTTTCGTTTTAATATTATTCTCCTCCATTCTTATATTATTTAAATAATGAATACTCTTTCACATCCCAAGCCAAAGCACTGGCGCCGAGTACGTCACGTTCTCCTTCCTTCAGGATGGAAACCAACAGGCGCGTCTCACCCTGGATATTGTGGAACACATGTTCGTCAAACGACTTCCGCATTGGTCTCAGCAGCCATTTGCCTGCCTGCATCATATCACCTGTCAGGATGATGGCCTCAGGATTCAGGATTGAGGCATAGTTGGCCAGACCCAGTCCGAGCATGAATCCCAAACGGCTCATTGCTTCGATAGCCACCTGATCTCCCTGATCACAATAATAGGTAACCGTCTGGACACTGATGCTCTTCAGTCCGCTCAAGGCCGAGGGCATTCCCTCTGCCAGTAGTTCTTCTACCGTCCTTACAAGCCCCTTGTCAGAACAATAGGTCTCCAGACAACCTTTACGTCCGCAGCCACATTCGCGGCCACCGACTTGCACACAGGAGTGTCCCACCTCTCCTGCAAAACCGTTCACACCCAGGTGAGGCTTTCCGTCCATGAAGATACAACTGCCGAGACCGCCATGGCTGATGGACACCACCACAAAGTCCTTCAGGCCGTGAGCACTACCGAAGGCTTTCTCGCCAAGTGCGGTGACGTGGGCATCGTTTGCCAGTGCCACTGCCAGTCCGAGACGGTCACGCAGCATTGCTGCCAGAGGCACGACGCCCTTCCACGGCATATTGGCAGCATTCTCGATACAACCTGTCATGAAATTGGCACTCGGTGCACTCAAGCCCACGGAACGTACCTTGTCATAGCCGCCATTCTCCTCAACGAGCATAATGATTTTCTCGCTCAGGGCACTGACATAGTCAGATACGTCAGGATAATCCATCGTCATAAAATAGTCCATCGCGATAATCTCGCCACGGATATCCACCAGGGCATAGGTGGTTCTTACTTCACGAATATCGACACCAACAACTCGGGTTTTGATTTGATCAACTGTATCCATATTGTTTTCCGTTATTATTCTACAAACAGGGAATATTCCTTCACCTCCCAGGCCAGTACGCTCGCACCAAGGATGTTACGTTCACCTTCCTCCAGTTCGGAGGCAAGGAACTTCACCTTACCCTTGATGTTACGGAACACATGTTCTTCGAAGGCTTTCTGGGCAGGCTCCATCAGCCACTTACCGGCTCTGGCAATACCACCCGTGAAGACAATGGCCTCAGGATCGATGACAGAGGCATAGTTGGCAAGTCCGAGTCCCAGGGCTTCACCCGTCCTGCGGAAGGTCTCAATAGCCATTGCATCCCCCTCGTTACACAGTTCTGCAATCACTCTCGGAGTCAGTTTCGGCACACGGCGCATCTTCGATGGTTCTCCCGACTCCGTCATGATCTCACGGGCCGTACGGATGATACCCTTCGTAGCCGTATAGGCCTCCAGACAACCCCTATTACCACAGCCACACAGACGACCGTCGTGATGGATGCAGGTATGTCCTATCTCACCAGCATAACCATCAGAGCCCAGTTTCACATTACCATCGGTAAAGACACAACTGCCTAATCCCGATCCGATGGTGATGACGATGAAGTCGCGCATACCATGGGCACATCCGAAAGCATGCTCACCGAGCGCCACCACATGCGAGTTGTTGGCAACAGCCACTGCCAGGCCCAATCTGTCGCGTAGCAATGCTGACAAGGGGACAACACCCTTCCACGGGAAATTGGGAGAGTTAACGATACTACCCGACTTATAATTTGCACTCGGCGCGCTGATACCCACCGAACGGATTGTCTCAAAACCACCATTAGCTTCGATCATCTGGATGATGCCATCGCTCAGTTTCGCCACAAAAGCACCTATCTCAGGGTAATCCTCCGTAGGGAAGCTATCCTTGACCAGGATGTTTCCTCTGACATCGACAATAGCATACGCTGTAGCATCAAGACTGATGTCTACACCAATAACTCTTTTCTTAACCTTTTTCTCATCCATAGCTACTTCTTTAGTTATTCTGCTACAAAAATAGAAACAATTTGATAAACAACCAAATCTTTCCCAACTTTTTTTGCAAATATGTACCGAAATCTTGCATTTTCCGAGATATTTTAGTAACTTTGCACCCATAATTGCAATTATTGTTTTGAAAAAGATGAACGTTTTAGAATTAAGCGAACAGGAAATCGGCAGACGAGAGAGTCTGCAGGAATTACGCAATATGGGTATTGACCCATATCCCGCAGCTGAATATCCTACGAATGCATTCAGCACAGAAATCAAGGAGAATTTCAAGGATGATGAAGCCCCCCGCGAAGTCATCATCGCCGGTCGTATGATGAGCCGTCGTGTGATGGGCAAGGCCTCTTTTGCCGAGCTTCAGGACTCCAAGGGCCGCATCCAGGTATATATCACCCGCGATGACATCTGTCCAGGAGAAAACAAGGACTTATATAACAATGTATTCAAGCGTCTGCTTGATATTGGCGACTTTATCGGCGTGAAGGGTAAGGTGTTCCGTACCCAGACCGGTGAGATCTCTGTGCATGCTGCTGAGTTGAAGCTGCTGTCGAAGAGCCTGAAGCCACTGCCTATCGTGAAATACAAGGATGGTGTGGCCTACGATAAGTTTGATGATCCCGAACTGCGTTATCGCCAGCGCTATGTCGATCTGGTGGTTAACGAGGGTGTCAAGGACACGTTCCTGCAGAGGGCTACCGTCATCCGGACACTGCGCAAGGTGCTGGATGAAGCCGGGTATACGGAAGTAGAGACCCCCACCCTGCAGATGATTGCCGGTGGTGCCTCGGCCCGTCCGTTCATCACCCATTTCAATGCGCTCGATCAGGATATGTACATGCGTATCGCTACCGAGCTCTACCTGAAGCGCCTCATCGTGGGTGGTTTCGAGGGTGTCTACGAGATCGGCAAGAACTTCCGCAACGAGGGTATGGACCGCAACCACAACCCAGAGTTCACCTGCATGGAGCTCTATGTGCAGTATAAGGACTACAACTGGATGATGTCGTTCACCGAGAAACTGCTCGAGACCATCTGTATCGCTGTGAATGGCAAGCCTGAGCGCGAGATTGATGGGAGTATCGTATCGTTCAAGGCTCCTTACCGTCGTCTGCCCATCCTCGAGGCTATTCAGGAGAAGACTGGTTTCGACTGCAACGGCAAGACCGAAGAGGAAATTCGTGCCTTCTGCCTGTCCAAAGGTATGGATGTAGATGAGACCATGGGTAAGGGCAAGCTGATCGATGAACTCTTCGGCGAGTTCTGTGAGGGTACCTTCATCCAGCCCACCTTTATCACCGATTATCCCGTTGAGATGTCACCCCTCACCAAGATGCACCGTTCTAAGCCCGGCTTGACGGAACGTTTCGAGCTGATGGTGAATGGTAAGGAGTTGGCTAATGCCTACTCTGAGCTCAATGATCCGATTGATCAGGAGGAACGATTCGTAGAACAGATGCGTCTGGCTGACAAGGGCGACGATGAGGCCATGATCATCGATCAGGACTTCCTGCGTGCATTGCAGTATGGTATGCCTCCCACCAGTGGTATCGGTATTGGCATCGACCGCCTGGTGATGCTGATGACAGGCAAGACATTCATCCAGGAGGTGCTCTTCTTCCCCCAGATGAAACCCGAGAAGAAGATTCCCCAGTCATCAGTAGCCGAATGGGCAGAGATTGGCGTTCCCGAGGATATCGTCCCGGTACTCCGCAAGGCTGGTTTCAACCTGATATCAAACATCAAGGACGAGAAGCCTCAGGGCCTTCAGCAGAAAATCGGCGAAATCTTCAAGAAGTACAAGCTCAACCTCCAGAAGCCCTCTGTCGACGAAGTCCAACAATGGATTAACAAGAGTAATGAATGATTTCAACCACGAATTACACGAATTAATTCAGTGCAAAGCAAAATTAGTGAAATTAGTGAAATTCGTGGTTATATAAAAATGATATGTTCGACTGTGGTAAGATAGCAATCATCGGTGGCGGTTCGTGGGCAACGGCAATAGCCAAGATTGTGGTGGGACATACCCATCACATTGGCTGGTATATGCGTCGTGACGACCGTATCGAGGAATTCCGCCGTATGGGCCATAATCCCGCCTATCTTACCAGTGTCCATTTCGACGTCAATGAGCTCCACTTCGAGAGCGACATCAACCATATCGTACAGCAGTATGACACACTGGTGTTCGTGACGCCATCGCCCTATCTGAAGGGACACCTCAAGAAATTGAAGACCCGTCTCCGCGACAAGTTTGTCATCACCGCCATCAAGGGTATCGTTCCCGATGAGAACCTCGTCTGCTCGGAGTATTTCCATCAGGTATTTGATGTGCCTTACGACAATCTCGCCTGTCTGGGTGGTCCGTCGCATGCTGAGGAGGTGGCTTTGGAACGTCTCTCCTACCTTACCGTTGGCTGTGCCGACCGTGAGAAGGCACAGGCGTTTGCCGATGTGCTCACCAGCGAGTTTATCAAGACCAAGATATCGTCCGACGTTCTCGGCATCGAGTATTCCTCTGTACTGAAGAATGTGTATGCCATTGCCGCAGGTATATGCAGCGGTTTGAAATATGGCGACAATTTCCAGGCTGTCCTGATGGCCAATGCCGTGCAGGAGATGAACCGTTTCCTGACAGCCGTCTATCCCATCGAACGGAATGCCTACGACAGTGTATACCTGGGCGATCTGCTCGTGACCGGCTATAGCAATTTCTCACGCAACCGCACCTTCGGAACCATGATCGGAAAAGGATACAGCGTAAAAAGTGCGCAGATAGAGATGGAGATGATAGCCGAGGGATATTTCGGTACGAAGTGTATGAAGGAGATCAACCGTCACTGGCATGTGAACATGCCTATCCTCGATGCCGTCTACAATATCCTGTACGAGCGTATTGCCCCGCAAATTGAGATAAAATTATTAACAGATTCATTCAGATAAGATATGAGTAACATTAAACTTGACATCACCAAAGCCGCTTGTTTCCTTGAGGCAGGCGCAGTAGAGGCTTTCGGGCCGAAAGTAAAAGCAGCCCAGAAGGCTCTGGAAGAGGGCACTTGCCCAGGTAACGATTTCTTAGGATGGCTTCATCTGCCCTCCAGCATCACACCAGCATTCCTCGACGAGCTGCAGGCCTGTGCCAATACACTTCGCGAGAACTGCGAGGCTGTAGTTGTTGCCGGCATCGGAGGTTCGTATCTTGGCGCCCGCGCCGTGATCGAGGCCCTGAGCAATTCGTTTGCATGGCTGGTAAACGACAAGAAGAATCCCACGATCCTCTTCGCAGGCAATAATATCGGTGAGGATTATCTCTTCGAGCTCACCGAGTATCTGAAGGACAAGAAATTCGGTGTGATCAACATCTCCAAGAGTGGTACTACCACCGAGACCGCCCTCACCTTCCGTCTGCTCAAGAAGCAATGCGAGGCCCAGCGTGGTAAGGAAGAGGCCAGGAAAGTGATCGTAGCCATTACCGATGCCAAGAAGGGTGCTGCCCGCACTTGTGCTGACAAGGAGGGTTACAAGAGCTTCATCATCCCCGATAATGTAGGTGGCCGCTTCTCTGTGCTCACCCCGGTAGGACTGCTGCCTATCGCCTGTGCTGGTTTCAGCATCAAGGATCTGGTAGCCGGTGCTCAGGAGATGGAGAAGGCTTGTGCTCCTGATGTGCCCTTTGCAGAGAACCCCGCTGCACAATATGCTGCAGTAAGAAACGGTCTCTACCAGAGCGGCAAGAAGATTGAGATCATGGTCAACTTCCAGCCCAAGCTCCACTTCATGAGTGAGTGGTGGAAACAGCTTTACGGCGAGAGCGAGGGTAAGGACAAGAAGGGTATCTTCCCCGCATCAGTAGATTTCACTACCGACCTGCACTCCATGGGACAATGGATTCAGGATGGCGAGCGTACCATCTTCGAGACGGTGATCAGTGTTGAGGAGCCTGAGAAGAAGCTGCTCTTCCCGTCCGATGAAGAGAACCTCGATGGCCTGAACTTCCTCGCTGGCAAGCGGGTGGACGAGGTGAACAAGATGGCAGAACTCGGCACCAAACTGGCTCATGTCGATGGTGGTGTGCCAAATATCCGCATCACGATGCCTCGTCTGAACGAGCGCTATCTCGGACAGCTCATCTACTTCTTCGAAATCGGCTGCGGCATCAGCGGTAATGTGCTGGGTGTGAACCCGTTCAACCAGCCCGGTGTAGAGGCTTATAAGAAGAACATGTTCGCCCTGCTCGACAAGCCCGGCTACGAGGCAGAGAGCAAGGCCATCAAAGAGCGCCTGGCTAAGGAATAATGTACCATCTGGCAATCAAGCAATACCTGGAAAGACACGGCTTTGAGGCACTGAGCCCCAAAGCCGTGCTCTTCGACATGGATGGCGTGCTCTACGACTCCATGCCCAACCATGCTATTGCCTGGCAGCAGTCGATGGCGCAGTTCGGTATCGAAATGACAGCCGATGATGCCTACGCCTCAGAGGGTGCCCGTGGTGTGGATACCATCCGTCAGATGGTGAAGCGTCAGCAGGGCCGTGAGATCGACGAGGCAGAGGCTCAGCAGATGTATGATGTGAAGAGTCGCATCTTCCACGAACTGCCCGAAGCCCCGGTCATGCCTGGTATCCTTGAATTAATGCGTCAGATACAGGAAGACGGCATCCAGATCGGTGTCGTCACCGGTAGCGGGCAGAAGCCGCTCATCAAGCGCATTCTCAAAGATTTCGGAGCTTTTGTCGACGAGACTCACATCACTACCGCCTACGATGTCCGTCGTGGCAAGCCCAAGCCAGACCCCTATCTGAAAGGCCTTCGCAAAGCAGGCAATCTGCAGCCCTACGAAGCTTTTGTCGTGGAGAATGCGCCATTGGGCATCCGTGCTGGTGCAGCAGCCAGGATATTTACCATTGCCGTTAATACTGGCCCTCTGCCTGCACAGACGCTCTTAGATGCCAATGCCGATCTGCTCTTCCCCACGATGACCGCCTTCAGCGACAACTGGAAGAAGCTCATGCAATCGCTATAAATATCTGACAAGGGACAGGTACCTGTCATATTTACCGGCAATCGAAGAGTATCTTCCTCCGATTTTCCTTCGGCCTCACCGCGAAGTGAATCCAATAGGTCGTGCCCCGCTTCTCCAGAATCAGCTCATCGAAGTCCTTCTTCGTACCGTCTGCGATATCCAGCAATATCCCCGCCATCCTGATCATGTGCTCAGGGCCATAGCATCTGATATCCACCGCACAACCCGTCAGATGATTCGAACCTTTTGCACCTCCACACAATCTGTTCACTTCCTCTGAACGATATCCAGAAGAAATAATGATCGGAATGTCGGTATTCTCCTCATCTCCTTCCCTCCTTACTCCTTCTATCCTTTCTCCATACAACGTATTATAACTATACCTGAGATCCTCCAGCCAATTCTCACAGATATTCTTCAAGTTCTCAATGGCCTTATGACTGGGGATATTCCCATCAGCCGTGATGTAACTTGTCTTAGTTAACTCCCCGAGCGTAAAGTGCTCGGAGAGTTTCATCTTTTCATTGATACTTACTTCTTGCATAATCTTAATGTTAATATGAAAAACCTAATGCCGCGCCGCCGCGCTGCCGCAGTGCCGCGGCTGGGTTACAGCATGATGGTGCCAGTCTTCTGAAACAAGGCCGATAAAAGCGGCAGGTTATACTACCTGCTTTCCTGTCGCGAAAGCATCGGCAAGGGCCGCTGTTTCTATGACGACTTCGTGATGGGCATGCAGAAGGTCCACTGGGGCGACTACACTGGCTACGATAAGGATCTGGAGTGGGCCATCAGCGTCGGACTGGCGGAACGCGACGGCAACATCATCCAGTTCTCCCCAGACTTCGAGCGCATGGCCACCTGGCAGTGGACGTGGAAGCACGGCGAGGATAAACGCTGAGCGCACACATATATATGATATGTAAAGGAGTGACGGTTCTTATGTTAAAACGTAAGAACCGTCACCATGTTATACTATTTGCAAAAAGCCATTCCGCTTCTTAATGGTCTGATTCTGTTATTCTGACGATGTTCAGCGAATAGGCAGGAACGTCGAGCAGCACACTGCCGTCCTCAGGCGAGAGTTGTTGCTCTATAGGATGAATCGTAGTGGGTGCATCGAGGGTGTTCTCTTCCATACCATCGTTGGCAGCTAGCCGTACTACCTTGGCCTCACCCGGAGCAAAGTTCTTCAGGTTCAGCCGTGCGGTGGTAGCAGCATCACCGTTGTTGACCACCTTCACGATAAGCTCGCCGGTGGTGTCGTCGATGGTAGCCGATGAGTAGATGCCTTTCGTTTGGTCGCGTTTAAGCACGGTGTCAAACACCTGTTCGTTGTCCAACCAAACTTTCACACCGTCGCCAGCCACCTGCAGGGTCACGTCGTACCAACGGCCCGCTTCAATACGTCCGCGCTTACTGTCGGCCAGCAGCTTTCCGCCATTGCTAATCTGTTCGATAGCATGCTGTGAGTTAGTCCATCCGCCGAAGTTCACCCAACAGTAGTTCTTTTCATCCACATAGTTGAAGATGATGATAAAGCCCTCGGCGCCCTCGTCTTTACGGGCACGGAACTTACAACTGTAGTGGTCGCCGTCGATGATATCCTTCTCTATGCAGAGCGTAGCATCCTTATGGCCAGTCTGGCGCACGCTGTTGCCTTCCTTCTGCCAGTCGCCATAGACGTAATCCACATCCTTATCGGTCTCAAACGTGGCACGTGTGTTCCATGTTCCGAATCCCACACGGCTCTGCTTCGGTGTCAGGGGCTTGCAAACCTTGCCTTTATAAGGGTCGGTCTGTTCCACCTTCACCACCTGAGTGCCCAGATGCTGCGGCATGAGCTGCTGCACGTAGTAACTGGGGGTGCCCATAACCCGACTGCTGCTGAACCGTATCATGTCGGGACGCCAGCGGGCATCGTTCTCATTGACGAAGATGGGGGCATACGAAGCCAGCTCCACCACGTCGGAGTTGTTCTCCATACCCATCATGTAGATAGCCTCGCCCAAAGCGGCATTCATGTTGCCCAGCGTGCCGTAGCCGTTGGTCACGGCATATTCGCCTACATAGACTTTCGGCCCTTGGCGGTCGTAGCTGTCGTACTTGTGGAAAGCAGCGGCAAACCAGTCGGGCGAGCGGTAGTAGTGCTCATCAAGCAGGTCTACGGGTAGGGGGCTGTTCCATTTGGGGTTGTCATCGCCCCAGGCCACCACGTTGCCGATGATTTTCATCTCGGGGTACTTGGCACGGATGGCTTGATAGAACTGCTCATAGCGCTCGTAATAGTGGTCGCTCTGCTGCCGGGGGTCGGGCTGGTTGTTCTCATTGCCCACCTCCAGATACTCCAGTCCGAAGGGCTCAGGGTGACCGTTTTTGGCACGCATAGCACCATATTTCGATGTGACGGGTCCGTTAGCATATTCGATGGCGTTCATACACTCCTCTATCCACGGCTGGATGCTGTCGTAGGGAGTCTGGCCACCATGCCATATCCCCACGTTAACGACATAGAGCGGCTTGGCCCCCAGATCCTCAGCCAGCTGCAGGTATTCATGATAGCCCAGTCCGTCGGTGGTACGATAGCCCCAGTTCACGTTCCAGTGGCCCTCACGCTCCTCAATCGGTCCGATGGTGCGATCCCAGCGAAATGCATTGTCGGGACTCTCCTGCCCCTCCACGAAGCACCCTCCGGGGAAGCGCATGAACTTGGGATGCATCTGCCACAGCATGTTAGCCAGGTCGGGGCGCATGCCGTTTTCCCGATTCTTGAACGTGGGCGGGAAAAGGCTCACCATGTCTATCTGCACCCGCCCTTCACCGTCGAATACCAGTGCGAACTGCGCCTGCGGGTCGTTGTCGTTGGCAGTGAGCGTTGCCTCGTACTTTGTCCAGCCCTTAACCTTGATGGAAGGAAATCCGCCGACCGTCGTCTCGGCATAGAGTTTTGAGCCGTCCTGCGAGCAGAGCATGGCTTTTACGGAGCCCTGATAATTCAGGGTCTTGGCCCAGAACGACAGCCGATAACAGCGCCCCTGTACGGCGTTGATGCCCCAGAAGCCCTCGTTCACCAGACAGACGGGTTTTGCCGCCGATGCCTTGATGTCGAGTTCGAGGGCATTATGCTGCACACTGTTCAGCAGCGGTGTCTTTTTCGAAGGCTGTATGAGCCTTGCCGTAAGCTGCGACGGGGCTGCTGCATACGTCGTCCACCCCTGCATGTCGGCAGGCGCACCATAACGAGGGCCGTCCTCAAACGAACGGTTACGAATCAGTTCGGCATAGATACCACCATCGGACGCATGATTGATGTCTTCATAGAAGATACCATAAAGCATGGGGCTCACCTTCGGCCCTCGCTGCTGGGCATCGATGTCGATAATGACTTGTGCCTGGACTATTGCCGTAGCCACAGCAAATCCAGCCACGAAAAGAAAACTTTTGCAGTTCATATCATCGATTGTTTAATTCTTGTTTTATTAATCCGCCACAAAATTACGAAAACAATTCGACATCCCCAACAGATTATCAGTCTTTTTTATGATGGCATATTCAAAGACTTGATCGACACTACGCCATTTAAAAGTCACCTGAGTAGCCATAGGGACAGGTACTTGGGTATACCCAGATGCCTGTCCCTACGACTAATAAGTTCCTGGAACCTTTGTGTCCATATGCCTATAGTATTATTGTTATTTCTTTATTGCTTCCTTGACAGCTTTATCAAATTCTTCTTTGGTGCAAGGCTTGCGTAGTATCCAGTAGGAGCTGGTAGAAGAGGCACCATACCCTCCAGCTACTGCTCCTTGTGATGTTGCACCATTTAGGTACATCTCCCAACCTTGCGAAATAAAATACATCAGGGCACCTGCTGGTGTAGTGAATCTCACTTTATTGTCCTTGTCATTACGAAGTCGTTTCACTTCTTTACCATCATCATAATAGACTTTGAAATTCTCTTTAGTAAATTCACCCTCGAATGACACAATATTATAAATGTAATATTTCTCCTGCTCAGTCTGGCAATGACCTACAAGAGGAAGAAACAAAAATATAACCCATAAAATCCTTTTCATATACTTCATCATTTAATTGTATTTAGTCTACGCACATACATACTTCTGTGGCTTTCATATCCCCACCACATTTCGGGCATTTACCAGTCTTGGGATTCCACTTCTGTAGCTTCTCGGAACCACACTCAGGGCAAACGATCTTCTCCTGCTTTTCCCCATGAGGATGAACTACATCAACAATCTCCTTACAATCAGGGCAGAGATAGTTATAAATCTCCCCCATCATCACCATATCCTTTCCTTTAGGGTTCGCTGCTACGGTATAGCCGCACTCCTCACATTTATACTCTTTATAGTCTGCCATAGATTACTTCTATATTTTTATTTTATCTCTTATTATCCAGTATCTCATACTCACATAATGCCTGAAACATTTATGGAAAACCTGTATAATTCTATTTGTTGTCAATGTATAACTCCAACAATTTTATAGTACTCTCATCTGGATACTTCTCCATCCTTTTCTTTACCCAGAAAATGAAATCTGATTCGCTAGTGAATTGGATGTTGAAAAACATGTCAGAACTTTCGTTATAATGTTTCTCTATATCGGTAATTATTTCGTCCTTGATGCCTTGCTCCAAAAGGCGCAATGTCTCTGCACTTAGCATTACGACATTGGTTTCATCAAAGTATTCTGCATTTGCAAAACCTCCAAAGTTACCAATGAGTTGTCGAATAACTCCCATGTCTGTATTGGGCCTGTTTGGAACATAAATCTCCATTCCTGAAATTGGATTACCTTCTCCATAGACAAGAGGGGAAGAACAACGAATGCATTTCTTTTTATCCTTACCTTTTTCTTCTTCGTCGTCATCATCTTCTTTATAAACAGGAGGAATCCAATTATAATACGACATGTCTATGCTAATTTGCTTCGTCAAAACTGGTGGTGTCTCATAACCAGAATAATGACCATTGAATATCTCCAATAGTTCAGTTTCACTAATCTTTAACGGTTTCCATCCATCATGTTCATAGCATGTCAGGCGATTCAATGTTTCTTGTTTGACATCACTTCCAATAACAAGGATTTGTGTATCTCGAGTCAAACCTTCCTTACTTTCTTTAGTTGCTCCATAGGCTTTCACTTTCCTTATGAGAGCAGCACGAGAAGGATTCTTAAACGTTCCAATGAAACCAACACGGCGGTCGGTCAAAGGATTCTGTTGATTGACGGCAATATCGCCAAATAAATCTTGCTGTATCATAATTGTATTTATAATCAGAATTGTGGTAACTGTTTTATTGTAAAATGATGTATTCCCTTTACCTTGTATTCTTCGAATTTTACTCCAAGTTCTATCAGAACACACATTTTTGCCTTAAAATGTAATCCATACTTTGTGAAGACAATTTGCATTCGTTCGAAAGCATCTTCCTTTGAAACACTCTCACCTTCCGAAAAGCATGCAATAATATCTTTTCTAAATTTTTTTTCACTTACCTCATCTAATTCACGTAAATTAGCAAGAACGGTTTCTTTTACCGTTGGTATCTTTTGCTGTTGCTTATAATATAAACTCAGTATTCGATAATCTTCACTTTGTAATTCTTGCTCGGTAAACTCAATATTCTCTCCATCAGCAAACTGCTTAAATTTAATAACTAAATTAGGCCATGTAGTTTTTCTTGCTTTGGGGACATCAGCCTTAGGTTTAGATACAATAGGTATCTCTGTGTGATACTTTTCATATTCCTTACCTGCTAGGATCAAATCTAAGTCCTCTTGATATATCTTGCGAACATCCTTTCCTGCTGCAATTAGTGCATCAAACTTTCTCAGTTTTGAAGGTCCTGGCTCTTTGCCAATAAGAAGATAGTTCGTTTTAGCGCCAACACTTGTATCTATGTCAGCTCCCATTGATTTTAACACTTTTGCCAATTCCTGTCTTTCTATATTGAATACACCCGTTATAACAACCTTTCTATCATAAAAAGGATTGTTAGGGTCTGCACATGTCAAGTCTTTCTGAAGAACATCGCCACAAAGGCTTGTATGTCCTCTTGAAGCGTAAGAATCGTAAATAATATTGGCAAAAGAAGATTTATTTGCATAATGATCTAATGTGTTTTCACAAGCCGATACATCGAGTTCTAATTCTCCTGATAGATATCTTGGAAAAATGAGAAAAAGATTACCACACATTTCCGCATCATCACAAGCATGGTGATGGCGCAATTCTTGTACGCCAAAACGCTGGCAAACTATATTAAGTGAATGCGAGCCTGCACCACAAACAGACATTCCAAGTTTTTCTTCTACTATTTTTGACAAAAGATAAGTATCCATAATTTCATCGTATGGAATAGAAGTCTCTATCTTATAGAAAGCGCAACAATCATGAATACATGCTCTTTCTACACAAGCATTATGAGCAACAAGTGGCAAACCTTCAATAAACTCTTCCATTTCGGGGAGAATTTCAGCGAATGTCTTCTCGTTTTTGAGCTGATCTTCAGTAAATCCGTGAATCCAAGTCAAAGCAGGGCCTCGTTTCCCCTCATATTCAAATGGTGGACGAATAAGTGTGTAATATTTATCGACAATTTCACCGTTTTTATATTTTACCATACCCACAGAGCATGCAGATACTCGCTGGGGAAAGAGATTTTCGAAGTCGAAACTAACAAATGAGGATGGAAAAACAAAACTATCTAAATCATACATTCTTCGCATCCTTGGTACATCCATGCTCTTTTCATTTTCTTGGAGACCAATATAAACATCATAATCTTCACAATCTGATAGACCATATACCTCTTCCCAAGCCTCTATATCCTCTTTTAGTTGCGACCTGAAAAGTGAGATCAAATACTTATCTTCTTCAAAATCCATAATGCGATTATTATTAAAATATCATATTCCTCTACGTGCATGGATTACCATAGAGGTATAGGTATGGTTTCTTGTACTTATCTCTACGACTGGCAGTCAAAAATCGTCAGCATCTGTCTTTAACCTATCTTCCATAGATGTTAATAATACGTCTGCTATACTTTTCACCTTCTTTACGCGTTCTGCTATTTCTTGCTTACGCTCATCACTATCCTTTTCTTTTTGTGATACCTGAATAGCGTCACGTAAGATATAGGTTTTTCCAGCTGCTGTCATTGAATGAATAGTGCTCGTAATTTGAGCCTTTCCATCTTTACAGCGAACTTTTAATGAAAAGTCTGCAAACACATCATATTCCTGTCTGCGCTGTTTTTTCGACCACATATATTCATGACCTTTGTAAACAACAATACCCGCATCGCGATCATGAATATCAAGGCCGGCCTTTGCTTTTCCACTGGCTCCAGTCCAATCACTCAGTGCTATCACAGCTCGGTCATAGAGTGTCTGAGCACTTACTCCTGGTACTTCAACGACTTTTTTTTACTTCGTATGTCCCATCGGAAGTTAATTCAATGTCCTGCGACTCTATATTTACTGATATACAGAACAGGAAAAGTGATAATAGTAATTTAAGATTCTTTTTCATTATAATTTCTCAGCTTAATTAATGGGGCAAAGATAGGAAAATTCTGCCAAAGTTCCAAATTTTGAGCCCAAAATCTTAAAATGAAAGATTTGCAAGCTTGTTTAAAAGGTCAATCTCTTTCGTTTCTTGGTCGTTTGCGGTCGAATATTGCGACCGCAAAATCGCCTCTTTCCGTTTTCGTGCTACCAGAATAAGCCCCTCTGATTTGAGGTGGTCAAAAATTTTGACCAGCTTTGTTTAACAGTTCGGAATTTCCGAACAGTTTATTAAATTAACTGCAATATCGTCTCTGGCGACACCTGCATCTTCGTGACTGCACACATGCCTACTCCCATGTCCTTTACGCTGGCACCAAGCAGATAGACATCGTCGTCGATGATTAAGAAGCGATCGTGGTTCTTTTGAGGCAGCTGCACGAACAGGACCTCACGATACTGTTCATTGTGTTTCTTCAAGTCTGTTTGGAATGGTTCATAATAACGAGAGTAAATCGTAGCCTCCACATCATCTGCCCGCTTATCCAGGAGCGACAACACACGATCATCCACAAAATTGTCAATCAGTACAATCCGCTTCTTCGCACTCCTTACCAAGTCTGACACATAAGCCCATGCATCCCACACGCAGCCTGTGGCAAATATCTGCTCAGGCAATTGCTCTGGAAGACGGTTCTCGATTGTAGTAATAATCTTGTTTACTTTCTCGTCTGTTTCCGTCTGGTGCTGCTCTATATGAAGGATTCGCTGCATCATCAGCACATTGTCATTCACGATGTCTGGTATGGCAGTGAAAGCACGCATGATACGAATATTTACCTCAACAGCCGTTTCTGACCTCAATACACTACTCAGCATTCCTATGCCATTGCGGGTGAAAACATGAGGGAGTTTTTGTGTTCCTCCACGTCTCTCTATTGGTTTTGATGTCGCATTTTGCGATATCAAAACTTCTTCTTGGTTTTCAGAGAGATTTGATATCACATTTTGTGATTTCAAATCCTTTGCGGTCGCAATTTGCGACCGCAAAACAATCCATTCCTCTTTTGTAAGTTGGAACATGAAATCATCAGGGAAACGGTTGACATTGCGCTTAACCTGCTCGTTGAGACGACTTGTGGTAACTCCATATAGCATTGCCAAATCAGAGTCAAACATTACTTTCTGGCCACGAATTATGCGAATAAGGCTCTCAATATTAATGTTCGCAAGATCGTGATTAATAACTTGTGGTAGCTGGTCGAGAGGTAGGAATAAGTTGGGAGAAAAAAATCCCCGCTCGGTTGGGAGCGGAGATTTTGGTGGGTTATTTGAAGATCTTCTGGGCGAAGTTGAAGAGGCCGTATTTCCAGACCACGAAATCGTGGCGGCCACCAGGATATTCGATCAAGGTGCAGGGGATGCCCTTCTCGTCGCAGAAGGCTTTCAGGCGCGAGCTGTTGTACATCAGGCGGTCGTCGCTGCCGCAGACCATCCAGAGCAGCTTGTTCTTCTGTTTGACGGCATCGGCATCGGTGATGAGCTCCTCAGGACGCTTGGTGTTGGGAGCCGACGAGAAACCGCCGACATAAGCAAACTGATCGAGGTTGCCGAGACCAAAGTTCAACGACTGTCCGCCACCCATCGACAGTCCGGCCACAGCGCGGTGGGCCGCATCGGTATAGGTGCTGTACTTACTCTGGATGAACGGGATGAGGTCGTCGATGAGGTCACGCTCGAAATTGGCGAAACCCTGTTGCATCTGCATGCCGTAGATATTGCCCTCCGCCTTGTCGTTGGGCAGCGCACGGCCGTTGGGCATGACGATGATCATGGGCTCGGCCTTCTTGTCGGCATAGAGATTGTCCATGATGATGCCGGGCGTGCCCTGCAACCACTCCCGGTGGTCGCCGCCGATGCCATGCAACAGATAGAGCACGGGATATTTCTTTGATTTGTCGTACTGCGGGGGCAGGTAGACGGTGATCTTACGTGTGGTGCCAACGGTCTTCGAATCGTAGGTAGTCTCCTCGATGGTGCCGCGGGCGATGTCGGCACGCTCCTTGTCGAAGCCCTCGGGAGCAGCCACATAGGCATCAAACTTCACATCGATCTGTGGCATCTGGCCGAACATAGGCGGTCGTCCACCACCACCAGGCTGCGCATTGGCCGAACCGAATGCCAGCATTAAAAGGCAGGATAAGAATAGCTTTTTCATTGTTGTAATTAATTAGTAATATTAGTATAATGAGTTATTTGATAAGTTGATGCTGCAAATATACGAATTATTTTTGAATTGTGTTCATTTTTTAACGAGAAATTTGTAATTTTGCAGCAGAAAACAAAACAAACGATGAAACAAACGCTTTTAGGACTAATCTTGGCCGTCTGTCCTACGATGGTCAGTAACGCACAGGTGATTGACACGGTGTTCAATAAAGTGAGTCAGCAACCCTTTAACTTCTCGGTGGCCGTTCCCGACGGGAATTACCGCGTAACGGTGACGCTCGGCAATAAGAAAAAAGCCGGACAAACGGTGGTGCGCGCAGAGTCGAGACGACATTATGTGGATGAGGTCGCAACGAAGAAAGGAAAGTTCGCGACGGTAGAGTTTATCGTGAACAAACACAGTCCGGTGATCGAAGGTGATGTGCGGGTAAAGTTGAAGCCGAGAGAGGTGGACTATAAGAACTGGGACGACTCATTGAACCTCTCCTTCTGCGGTTCAATGCCTGCCGTGCAACGGATTCAGATAGAGCCTGTTACGGATGTAACAACGGTATTCCTCTGTGGCAACTCGACGGTGGTGGATCAGGAAGACGAGCCCTGGGCATCGTGGGGACAGATGATCACCCGTTGGTTTGGTCCGCAGGTGGCCATCGCCAACTTCGCCGAGAGCGGTCTGTCGTGTACCACCTTCCTCGCCCAGCTGCGTCTGGACAAGATCCTTTCGCAATTGAAAAAAGGTGACTATGTGATTGTGGAATTCGGTCATAATGACGAGAAGGAAAAGAAGGCCGGCGACGGGGCCTGGTACTCGTATTCGCGGAATCTGAAAATCTTCGCCGACCATGTGAAGGCTGCCGGGGGAAACATCATTTTCTGTACACCGACGGCCCGCAGATTTTTCAAGGACGGTCGTATCGAGAATACCCACGGAGACTATCCCGAGGCGATGAAGACCGTAGCCAGAAGAGAGCAGGTGCCGGTGATCGACCTCACGCGAATGTCGACCACCTTCTACGAGACGCTCGGCGAGGAGGGTTCGAAGAAGGCGCTGGTGCACTACCCCGCCAACACGTTCCCGAATCAGGAAAAGTCGCTGGCAGACAACACGCACTTTAATCCCTATGGGGCCTGGGAGATTGCCAAGATGGTGGTGATGGGACTGAAACAGATCCAGTCGCCTTTGGCCAGCTATCTGCGGCCGGAGTGGCAGGACTTCAATCCCGCACAGCCGGATAATCCGGATGCTTTTGTCTGGCAGATGTCATCAGGCAGCAATCTCACAAAACCCGATGGGAACTAAATCTGTGTGACATATATCAATATTACTCAATTTATTGAGTAGAAAGTGAGATTTTTTGGAGATTATTGCGGGAAGTTGCGATATTTTTCGTACCTTTGCACACTGATTTTTAAAAATAAGAACGAAAATTAGATGGAAACGACCGCAATTCTGCTTCTGCATTGTCCCGATAAACAAGGAATTATCTCAGAAGTGACCAAATTTATAACCGACAACAAAGGTAACATTGTCTACCTGGATCAGTATGTAGACAAGGTAGAGGGCATGTTCTTCATGCGCATAGAATGGGAGTTGGAGGGATTCCTCATCCCCCGCGACAAGCTCTATGACTATATCACCACCCTCTATGCCCAGAGGTATCAGATGAAGTTCTCGCTCTATTACAGCGATAAACGTCCGAGGATGGCGATTTTCGTCTCGAAGATGAGTCATTGCCTCTACGACCTGCTGGCACGCTGGAAGGCAGGCGAGTTTAACTGCGACATTCCCTGCATCGTGTCGAACCATGAGGATCTGCGTTATGTGGCCGACCAGTTCGGTATTCCCTATTATGTGTGGAGCATCAAGAAAGACCACTCTAACAAGGCCGAGGTGGAGGCTGCCGAGATGGAGCTGCTGAAGAAGGAGGATATCTCGTTTATCGTGCTGGCCCGTTATATGCAGATTATCAGCGACGAGATGATTGCCGAATATCCGCATCATATCATCAATATCCACCACTCGTTCCTGCCGGCGTTTATCGGCGCAAAGCCCTATCACCAGGCCTACGAGCGCGGTGTGAAGATCATCGGCGCCACGAGCCACTATGTGACGGCGGAGCTGGACGCAGGACCGATTATCGAACAGGATGTGACGCGCATCACGCATAAGGACACGCCCGAGAGTCTGGTGCTGAAAGGCAAGGACTTGGAGAAGATCGTGCTCTCGCATGCAGTCAGTAAGCATATCCAGCGCAAGATTCTCACGTATAAAAATAAAACAATTATATTTAGTTAAGCAGCGGACTTTACGGACTGACTCGGACTAGAAGTCCGTTATAGTCCGAGATGGTCCGATGCAAAAAGAAAAATAGAATGCAAGTTGCAATCGTAAAATATAACGCGGGAAATATTTATTCGGTGGTGAATGCACTCCGAAGGATGGGGATTGAGCCCACGCTGACGGATGATGCAGAACTGCTGAAAAAAGCCGATAAGGTGTTGTTTCCCGGACAAGGCCACGCAGGCGAGGCGATGGATTATCTCAAGGCCCGCAAGCTCGACGAGGTGATCCGCGACCTGAAACAGCCCGTGTTCGGCATCTGCGTGGGTCAGCAGCTGCTCTGCAAGCACTCGGAGGAGGGCGATACGGACTGTATCGGCATCTTCGACGCCGAGGTGAAGCGTTTCCAGCCGCAGAGGCATGAGGACAAGGTGCCGTGCATGGGGTGGAACGAGTTGAGAGTTGAGAGTTTAGAGTTGAGAGTTGATCCGCTGATGGAGGGGCTTGGGGAGCATCCCTATGTGTACTTTGTGCATTCGTATTATGTGCCGGTGTGCGAGGAGACGATCGCGACGGCGGACTATATACTGCCCTACTCGGCCTCGATGCACAAAGATAATTTCTACGCCTGTCAGTTCCACCCCGAGAAGAGTGGCAAGGTGGGCGAACGAATCCTCAAAAATTTCTTGGAGTTATGATAGAACTGATTCCCGCCATAGATATTATTGATGGTCAGTGTGTACGTCTGACGAAGGGCGACTACGACCAGAAGACCGTCTACCGCGACTCACCGGCCGAGGTGGCCAAGGAGTTTGAGCAGATCGGTTTCAAGCGTCTGCATGTGGTGGACCTCGACGGGGCGAAGTCGAAACATATCGTGAACGATCAGGTGTTGCAGGCCATCACCACAGAGACCAAACTGACGGTGGACTTCGGTGGTGGCATCAAGACCGACGAAGACATTGAGAAGGCCTTTGCAGCCGGCGCCTCGATGGTGACGGTGGGTTCGATAGCCGTCACGAATCCCGAGCTGTTTATCGGCTGGCTGGAAAAATACGGTCCTGAGCGCATGATCCTCGGTGCCGACGTACGTCACGGGAAGATCAGCATCAACGGCTGGAAGGAAGATTCGGAAGAGGATCTGCTGCCGTTTTTGAAGAAATACATCGATGCGGGTGTGAGGAATGTGCTCTGTACGGAGATCTCGAAGGACGGCACGCTCTCTGGTCCCGCCATCGACCTCTATCAAAAGATGATGGCCGCATATCCGCAGCTGCACCTGATAGCCAGCGGTGGTGTGTCGTCGATCGATGATATCAAAGCCCTCGACGCAGCGGGCATCCCCGCCGTCGTCTTCGGCAAGGCCATCTATGAAGGTCGCATCGATTTGAATCAATTGATAATGGATAATGGATAATTGAAAATTATGGGACTGGCAAAGAGAATTATACCTTGCTTGGATGTCAAAGACGGTGAGACCGTCAAGGGCACGAACTTCGTGAATCTGCGGAGTGCGGGCGACCCCGTGGCTCTGGGCAAGGCCTATAGTGAGCAGGGCGCCGACGAGCTCTGTTTCCTGGATATTACCGCCAGCTTCGAGGGGCGCAAGACCTTTACGGAGATGGTGACCCGTGTGGCCCAGGAGATCAATATCCCCTTTACCGTGGGCGGTGGCATCAACGAACTGGCAGATGTAGAACGACTGCTCTATGCCGGTGCCGACAAGGTAAGCGTGAACTCCGCCGCTATCCGCAGACCCGAACTGATTGACGAGATTACGAGTCGTTTCGGTTCGCAGGTGTGTGTCTGTGCCATCGACGCAAGACTGGATGAAGACGGTTGGCATTGCTACCTGAAAGGCGGTCGCGAACGCACGGAAAGAGGTTTGTTTGAGTGGGCCCATGAGGCGCAGGAGCGTGGTGCAGGAGAAATCCTCTTCACCTCGATGAACCACGACGGTGTGAAGGAAGGTTATGCCAACGAGGCCTTGCGCGAACTGGCCGACGACCTCTCGATCCCCATCATCGCCAGCGGTGGTGCGGGGTGTAAGGAGCACTTCCGCGATACCTTTATCGAAGGGCATTCGGATGCCGCCCTCGCCGCCAGCGTGTTCCACTTCGGCGAAATCCCCATCCCGGAACTGAAGGCCTATCTGAAAGCAGAAGGCATCAACGTGAGAATATAAAATAGTGAATAGTGAATAGTGATTAGTGAATAGTGAATAGTGAATAGTGATTAGTGAATAGTAAATAGTGATATGAAGATAGATTTTGAGAAAAGCGGCGGCCTGGTGCCCGCCATCATTCAGGATGCCAACACCAAGAATGTGTTGATGCTCGGCTATATGAACAAAGAGGCTTACGACAAGACGCTGCTGACGAAGAAAGTGACGTTCTGGAGTCGTTCGCGCAACTGTCTCTGGACAAAGGGCGAGACGAGCGGTAATTTCCTCAATCTCGTCAGCATCGCCGTAGACTGCGATAACGACACCCTGTTGGTGAAGGCCATCCCCGACGGACCTACCTGTCATAAAGGTACCGACACCTGTTGGGGTGAGGAGAACGAGGCCAATCCCCTACTCTTCCTCACCGAGCTGCAAGACTTCATTAACAAGCGCCATGAGGAAATGCCCGAGGGCAGCTATACCACCTCGCTCTTCAAGGACGGCATCAACCGTATCGCCCAGAAGGTGGGTGAAGAGGCGCTGGAGGCTGTGATCGAAGCCACCAACGGCAGCAAGGAGAAGTTGGTCTACGAGTCATCGGACATGATCTATCACCTCATCGTGTTGCTCACCAGCAAGGGGCTGCGCATTGAGGACATCGCCGCTGAGCTCCGTAAGCGTCATGATCCCAACTGGGACAAGAAGCGTCGCGAGGCGAAAGCCAAGGGAGAGATGGAGTAGTGAAGAGTGAAGAGTGAAGAGTGAAGAGTGAAGAGTGAAAAGTGAAGAGTGAAGAGTAAAAAGTGAATAGTGATATGCTGGTTGAATTTAAGAAAGCGAACATCTGTCAGGCAGAGGGCGAGAATGTGCTCGAAAATGTTGACTTCTGCGTGAACGAAGGCGACTTTATCTATCTCATCGGACGTGTGGGTTCCGGTAAGAGCAGCCTGTTGAAGACCATCTATTGTGAACTCGACATCGACGAGGCCGAAAAAGCCGAGGTGATCGGAAATAATCTGTTGGAGATCCGCCGTAAGGAAATTCCCGCATTGAGAAAGCAGATGGGAATTGTCTTCCAGGATTTCCAGTTGCTCACCGACCGCAACGTGTATAAGAACCTGCGTTTTGTGCTTCGGTCGACTGGCTGGAAGGACAAGCAGGAAATCGACGAGCGCATCCGCGAGGTGCTGCAAGACGTGAAGATGGAAGACAAGGCTGACAAGATGCCCCACGAACTCTCCGGCGGTGAGCAGCAGCGTGTCTGCATCGCCCGGGCCATCTTGAATCATCCGAAGATGATCATCGCTGATGAGCCTACCGGCAACCTCGACCCCGAGACGGCCGACAATATCCTGCAACTGCTGAGAGAGATCGCGCAGAAGGGAACGGCTGTGATTATGACTACCCACAACATGCCTTTGGTCGACAAATACCCCGGCACCGTGTATCGTTGTGACGACGGTAAGATGACGCACGTGGATAATATGATATATGGATAATGGATAATTAAAAAAATATAACGCAAATGAAAGTAATGAAATTCGGCGGTACGTCCGTCGGCACTCCACAGAGAATGAAAGAGGTGACACAACTCGTCACCAAGTCAGGAGAACCCGTCTTCGTTGTGCTCTCAGCCATGTCGGGCACCACCAACTCGCTGGTAGAGATTTCTGATTATCTCTACAAGAAGAATCCCGATGGCGCCAACGAGGTGATCAACCGTCTGGAGCAAAAGTATCTGAAGCACGTAGAGGAGCTCTACAGCAAGGACGAAACCAAGCAGCAGACCCGCGAGTTTCTGAAGGGCGAGTTCGACTATCTGCGCTCATTTACCAAGGAGCTGTTCACCAGTTTCGAGGAGAAGAGCATCGTGGCTCAGGGCGAGATGATGTCGACCAATATGGTGGTGAACTATATGAAGGAGATCGGTATCAATGCCGTGCTGCTGAACGCCCTCGACTTTATGCGTACCGACAAGAATTCAGAGCCCGATCCCGTGTATATCAAGGAGAAGCTGAATGCCATCCTCGAGGAGAACGAAGGTGCTCAGGTGTATATCACGCAGGGCTTCATCTGTCGTAATGCCTATGGCGAGATCGACAACCTGCAGCGTGGTGGTTCCGACTATACCGCTTCGCTCGTGGGTGCTGCTATCGGTGCTGAGGAGATTCAGATCTGGACCGATATCGACGGCATGCACAACAACGACCCGCGTGTGGTGGATCATACCGAGCCCGTACACCAGCTGCACTTCGAGGAAGCTGCCGAGCTGGCTTATTTCGGTGCCAAGATCCTGCACCCGACATGCGTACAGCCTGCGAAGTATGCCGGCATCCCCGTGCGTCTGTTGAACACGATGGACCCCGATGCTGAGGGAACCACTATCAGCAACGCCACCGAATACGGAAAGATCAAGGCCATCGCCGCTAAGGATAATATCATCGCCATCAAGATCAAGTCGTCGAGAATGCTTCTGGCAACTGGTTTCCTGCGTAAGGTGTTCGAGATCTTCGAGAGCTACCAGACGCCAATCGATATGGTCTGCACCTCAGAGGTGGGCGTATCGATGAGTATCGACAACTCCGCCCATCTGGGAGAGATCGTCGACGAGTTGAAGAAATACGGTACGGTGACCGTCGACACAGGCATGTGTATCATCTGTGTGGTGGGCGACCTCGACTGGTCGAACATCGGCTTTGAGACCTTGGCTCTCGACGCCCTGAAGGATATCCCCGTCCGCATGGTCAGCTATGGTGGCTCGAACTACAACATCTCGTTCCTCATCCGCGAGGAAGACAAGAAGCGTGCCCTCCAGAAGCTGAGCGACACTATCTTCAACAAATAAACAAGAACAGACTAAGAGACTAGACGATGGGAAAAGGAAAATTTCCTGTAGAGAGGCTTCAGAAAATACAGACGCCTTTCTACTATTACGATAGCGAGGTGCTGCGCCAAACGCTGAAAGCCATCAATGAGGAGGCTGGCAAGCACGAGGGATTCGTGGTGCACTATGCCGTGAAAGCCAATGCCAACCCCAAGATCCTGCGCATCATCCGTGAGGCAGGACTGGGTGCCGACTGCGTGAGCGGTGGCGAGATAGAAACCTCTATCAAGGCAGGCTTCCCCGCCTCGAAGATTGTCTACGCCGGCGTGGGCAAGGCGGATTGGGAAATCAATCTCGGACTGGACAATGATATTTTCTGTTTTAATGTGGAGAGTATCCCCGAGTTGGAAGTCATCAACGAACTGGCAGGCAAGAAGGGAAAGGTGGCGCGCGTCGCCTTCCGCTTGAACCCCAATGTAGGTGCCCATACACACGCCAACATCACGACGGGTCTGGCAGAGAACAAGTTCGGCATCGCGATGCGCGATATGCTGACAGTCATCGAGGAAGCCTCGAAGATGGAGCATGTGAAGTTCGTGGGACTGCACTTCCACATCGGTTCGCAGATTCTCGACATGGGCGACTTCCAAGCCCTCTGTAATCGCGTGAACGAGTTGCAGGACGAGCTGGAACGTCACCGTATCCATGTGGAGCATATCAATGTAGGTGGAGGACTGGGTGTCGACTACGAGCATCCCAACCGTCTGCCGATACCTGATTTCAAGGCCTATTTCGACACCTACGCCAAGAAGCTCAAACTGCGCAACGGTCAGACGCTGCATTTTGAGTTGGGACGTGCCGTTGTGGCCCAATGCGGTTCGCTCATCACGCGTACATTATATATTAAAGAAGGCGCCACCAAGCGGTTCGCTATCGTCGATGCAGGTTTCCCCGATCTCATCCGTCCGGCTCTCTATCAGGCCTATCATAAGATAGAAAATATCACCAGCGAAGAACCGAAAGAGGCTTACGATGTGGTAGGACCCATCTGTGAGTCGACGGATGTCTTCGCCAAACAGATTGACCTGAACAAGACGAAGCGTGGTGACCTGCTGGCCATCCGCAGCGCAGGCGCCTATGGCGAAATTATGGCTTCACAATATAACTGTAGAAAATTGCCAAAAGGATATCTCAGCGATGAATAAATTCTCTGTCATCATGACCGTCTACGACAACGGCAGGGAGATTTCAGAAAACCTGCCAGCCTTCCTAACTCAGCAGTATGAGCCAGGCTACGAGGTGATTGTCGTCGACGAGTCATCGACTGATGAAACCGATGATGTGCTGACGCTTTTGAAGCAGCAGCATCCTCATCTCTACTCCACCTTCCTGCCCAAGCCTGATGCCCATCGCAATCGTAGAAGGCTTGCTTTAACCATCGGTGTGAAAGCGTCTAAAAATGAATGGGTTATCTTTTCAGACATCAACTCATATCCGCAAGACAATACCTGGCTTCAAACCATCGCCGACAACCTGGGCAATGGCTCCGGCATCATGCTGGCCCACTATAAAAAAGGCAACCTGGTGATGCGCACTTTCGAGGGACTTGAAGAGGTCAGCGACTATATCGTCAAGGGTGAACGTCTGCGGGCTGACGGTCACAAAGGCAGGCATCTGAGAAAACTCAGGGGGAAGTATGACTTCATCGTGGTCAGAGCCGACGAAGCCCATGAGCTGCTGAAATATTTCGAGCAGCAGGTAGGGTTCGGACGTCTTCTCGGACTCCGTATGAACATCTTCTTCCGTAATCTGTTCTAAGTATGAAGGTTCTGCATGTCTATCCGAAAAATGATGAGATGGTGGCGCAACACGTCAACCAGCTCATGGAAGGCATGCAGCTCAGCGCAGAGATGCAGGCTGTGAGCAATATGGCTGACTTCAAGAATGTCTGCATGAGTTTTGAGCCCGACATCGTGCATTGTCACGGCTGCTGGCAGTACAATATCGTCAACGCCGGCAACTTCGCCCGTAAGCAAGGGGCCAGGATCGTGCTCTCGCCACATGGACAATTAGAGCCTTGGGTATTTGAAGAAAAGCCTTTCCAGGAGAAATTCCACAAAACCGTTCTCTGGCAAAAGCCTTTTGTGGAGAAAGCCTATACACTCATCGCCTTCGGTAAGATGGAGCAAGAATATCTGGTGAAGTTGAAATGGAATCCCCGCATCGAGGTTATTCACAATGCCGTCATCACCAACAGCACCACTCGCGAAAAAATGTGTTCGCAGACCTTCGCCGTCTATCAGAAAGTGCTCGACTCCAACGTGCTTGAGCAGATGGACGACGATACGCAGCAGCTGATGGCCTCTATCATCAAAGCAGGCACGTTAGGCGATGCGCGTTGGGTGGAACCCGCCTTGCCTGAGACAATCGACTGGCGACGCATGTTCATCTACGCCGAGCACCAGAATATCCGCAACTATGTGGACTACGGCATCAATATCCTCGGTATCTCTGCCATCAGTCTCGATACAGAGCATCTACCCGCCTATTTCCCTGAAAATTACCAGCGTCCGCAGTCTATCAAAAAGCTGATTGGCGAATACAAAGGCAATGAGACCGAGTATCTGGTGCACATGATCCAGCAAATTGAAAAGCAGCCACTCATGCTTCACCTCATCGAGTTTACCCGCGAGCTTTATCGCGACACCGTCAACGACGATCTGTTGCAAGAAGCCCTTGAAGAGAAGAAACTGACGAAATACGCCAGTCGACTGATGCAGGTACTGCATGAGCTAACGCTTCTCGATGAAGGCTATATGCCCATAGAGCCCCTCGACGACCGAGGTACTCAGAAAATCCGCGAAAGTATAACTAATCACCTAAAAATATGACATCTCATCACCATTACAACGAGTCGGACAAGCACTATCTGCAACTGCTGTCGCAGTCGTTTCCTACGATTGCCGATGCAGCCAAGGAGATTATCAACCTCGAGGCTATCATGAACCTGCCCAAGGGTACGGAGCACTTCCTGGCTGATCTTCATGGCGAGAGCGAAGCCTTCCAGCATGTGCTGAAGAATGCCTCAGGAAACATCAAGCGTAAGGTCAATGAACTCTTTGGCAACACGATCCGTGAGTCTGAGAAAAAGGAGCTTTGTACGCTCATCTATTATCCCGAAGAGAAACTGGAACTGATCAAGGCACAGGAAACCGACCTCGATGACTGGTATCGCATCACCATTCATCAATTGGTGCGCGTCTGTCGTGATGTGTCTTCGAAATACACCCGCTCAAAGGTACGTAAGTCGTTGCCCGAAGACTTCTCATATATCATCGAGGAGTTGCTCCACGAGCGTACTGACGACATCGACAAGGCCGCCTATGTGGCAGTGATCGTGAATACGATTATCTCCACAGGCCGTGCTGACGATTTCATCTGTGCCATCTGTAATGTGATTCAACGTCTGGCCATCGACCAGCTGCATATCCTCGGCGACATCTATGACCGAGGACCCGGCGCCCATAAGATCATGGACACCCTCAGACAATATCACTCGTGGGATATCCAATGGGGCAATCACGATATCCTGTGGATGGGAGCCTCAGCAGGCAATGACGCCTGTATCTGTAATGTGTTGCGCCTCTGTCTGCGCTATGCCAACCTGAGTACCATCGAGGAATACGGCATCAATCTCGTGCCCCTGGCCACCTTTGCCCTCGAGGTTTATGGTGACGATCCCTGTGAGGAATTCATCCCACGATTGCTGCCCGGCAATGAGATGGACGAGAAAACGCGTCAGCTGACAGCCAAGATGCATAAGGCCATCGCCGTATTACAGTTCAAGACCGAGGCCCAGATTTTCAAGCGCCATCCTGAATGGCAGATGGAAGGCCGCTGTCTCTTCGAGCATGTGGATTATTCACGAGGTGTCTGCGAGATTGACGGCCATGAGTATATTATGGGCTCTTGTCACTTCCCCACCATCGCCCCCTCAGAGCCGAACAAGCTCACCGATGAGGAGACCATGCTGATGCAGAAACTCCACCACTCGTTCCGTATCTCAGAGAAGCTCCATAAACATATCCGCACGATGCTCTCGCACGGTTGTATGTATGCCATTCACAATTCCAACCTGCTCTTCCACGCCTCGATTCCATTGAACGACGACGGCTCGCTGAAGGAGGTGGAGATCTATCCTGGCAAGAAATACGCCGGTAAGGACCTGATGCACAATATCGGCATGCTGATACGTGCCGCCTTCCAGACCAACAGCGCCAGTGGTGAACTCGCCGCAGCTCCCGAGGAGTATCCACGAGAATATGCCCGCGACTATTTCCTTTATCTCTGGTGTGGTAAGGACTCCCCATTGTTCGATAAATCGAAGATGGCCACCTTCGAACGCTATTTCCTCAAAGATGAGGAGACCTACAAGGAAGAGAAGGGTAATTACTTTAAACTGCGTCTCGACGAAGCCGTATGCGACCGGATTCTCGATGCGTTCAAGGTGAAGGGTGAGAATCGCCACATCATCAATGGTCATGTGCCCGTGCATGCCTCGAAGGGTGAGAACCCCATCAAGGCTGGCGGCAGGTTGATGGTGATAGACGGTGGTTTCTCTGAGGCTTATCACAAGGAAACTGGTATTGCTGGCTACACGCTGGTCTACCACTCACGCGGTTTCCAACTCGTTCAACATGAGCCGTTTACCTCTGCTCGCGACGCTATTGTCCGTGAGACAGACATTAAGTCTACCATTCAGATTGTGGAGATGTCGGCCCATCGTATGCTTGTAGCCGATACCGACAAGGGAGAAGAGCTTCGCGAACAAGTGCACGATCTCAAAGAATTGCTCTATGCCTATCGTCACGGTATCATTACCGAGAAACGACGTTAGGAGGCACTATTCAGCGTAGTCAGAAAGTGGTTTGCGCTGAGGCATATCACGATAATAGAAGAAGTCCTTGCGCAGGGTGATAGTGCCCTCGAAACTGTCCTTCAAGTAACGATGTTCTACGTAGGCCTCGCCAGTCAGGTCGCCAATATCGTCGAGTTTCAGTTTCAGACGTATCTTTCCTGCTTCTTCTGAGAAGTCTTCCAGATAGAGATAGTCGCCATCGAAGGATGTCCTCACGTTGTGATAGCTATGCAGACGGTAGATGGTGCATTCCGTACATTCCAGGCCTTGATCCGTCATTACCAGCCGTAACAGCAACTCCGGGGTGTCTTGATACACCCAGCCCCAATAGCCGGTAAACACACGGCCCTTCTCGTGAACTTCCCGCAGGTCATTGATGAATTTCTCCATCGTCTTTACCTCCGAGTATTCATTCTGCTCACCGGTTTCATGGCCAGAATAGCTCACGAAATCATCCACAAACCAATCCCCCCGCTCATAACGCAGTTTCAGCGTCACGTAGTTATGTTTTCCGAAATTGCGGATATCCATTTCCACCTCAGCTGTGGAGTCGGTGATGTTTTCTATCTTCTCCACATCATAGGTCCATTCAGGCGATCGGTCCTGTCCCATGATCCAGTGGTCGTAATCCTGGTATACAAACCCTGTCTTTTCGCTATGTTGAGAAGCCTGTTGCAGGAGTGTGTAATAGCGCCGTGAACAGAAGATACTATCGGGATCAACAAGACCTTGATCGACATAACTGTATATCGTATCGACACGCTGTCGGATATAAGCTTCAGAGTGTTTGTCTATAACCGTTGCAGCCATACTGTCTGTGGTTGTCGCCGTTGAATCGGCTGTCGCAACACCAGCCTTCGTTTTATCCCCGCAGGATATCCAAAGACCCATCATCATCAGTCCTAAAACCACGACCATTAAGCATCTCTTATTCATATCTCTTTTCAGTTAAAACAGGCAGGGAAATGTGGTAACGAACAGCTAAGAAGCGGATGAGACAGGTAATGACAAAACTGGTGACAGCACACCACTCCACCGGCAGTCCCAATTCTGCAAGGCCCCAGTAGAACAAACCGCCCAGTACAGAGGCCATTGCATAGATCTCTTTGTGGAAGATAACAGGTTCGTTGTTGAGCAGCACATCGCGAATGACGCCACCCGCAGAACCTGTAATGCAACCCATGATAATAGCGACCCAGAACGGTTGACCAAAAAGCAGGCTTTTCTGAATACCAGCAATGGTGAACAGAGCGAGGCCTAAGGTGTCGAATACGAACCAAGCGTTCTTCAAGGGTTCCATCCATTTGCCGAACAACACCACCGTCATCAGCGCCACAGCCGTACAGATCATATAGATAGGCGTGGTCATCCAGAAAGGTGTGGTGCCCAACATCACATCGCGGATCGTACCACCTCCGATGGCCACAGCAATGCCGCAGACATAACCGCCAAACCAGTCGAAATGCTTGGCTGCTGCATGACGGATACCCGAGATGGCAAAGGCAAAGGTACCCAGCAATTCAATGATATAGATAATGATATCCTGATCCAAAACTATTCACTATTTCACTATTCACTTTTCAAACCTCTTTCCCCAATAGTTCTTCATCCGCTCCACGAGTTTCTCCTCAGCGGGTGAATGCTGTCCGTGCCAGATACGTTCATTGACGAGTTCATCAGGCAGGTATTGCTGAGGGGTAAAATGTCCCGGGAAATCATGAGGATACTTATAACCATCGTGATAACCCAGTTCCTTCATCAACTGTGTAGGTGCGTTGCGGATAGGCAGAGGCACAGGTTGATTACCCGTACGACGCACTAATTCAAGTGCGGCATCGATACCCAGATAGGCACTGTTGCTCTTAGGCGATGTGGCCAGATACACCGTCGCCTCTGCCAAAGGAATACGTCCCTCAGGCCAGCCGATCTTATTCACAGCATCAAAGGCAGCATTGGCCAACAGCAAGGCATTAGGATTAGCCAGACCGATATCCTCAGCAGCAGAGATGACCAACCGGCGGGCGATAAACACGGGGTCTTCCCCACCCTCGATCATCCTTGCCAACCAGTAGAGGGCAGCATCAGGATCGCTGCCACGAATACTCTTGATAAAGGCAGAGATAATATCATAATGCATCTCGCCATCTTTGTCGTAAGCCAGAGGATTCTGTTGCAGACGAACGTTCACCAGTTCATCGGTAATGACAATAGGAGAATCAGAAGACTCAGAGTCATCAGAAGACTCTGACTCCACCACCAGTTCCAAGATATTCAGCAGCTTGCGTGCATCGCCACCGCTGAAACGCAAGATAGCGCCCGTCTCCTTCAACTCGATATGCTTCTCCTTCAGCACCTCATCCGTATGGATGGCCCGATCAAGCAGTTGCAGCAGATCATCTTTCTCCAGCGGCTTCAGCACATAGAGCTGACAACGGGACAGCAACGGTCGGATCACCTCAAAAGAAGGATTCTCGGTGGTGACACCTATCAACGTCACTACGCCCCGCTCCACAGCCCCTAACAAGGAATCCTGCTGTGATTTGGAGAAGCGATGAATCTCGTCGATAAAGAGAATGGGCGATGCCTCATTGAAGAAACGCCCCTTCTGTGCCTTCTCAATCACGTCGCGCACATCTTTCACGCCACTGGTCACAGCAGAGAGCGTATAGAAAGGCGTCTCCAGCCGGTGAGCGATAATCTGTGCCAGCGTCGTCTTACCAACGCCCGGAGGTCCCCAGAGGATAAACGACGAGATACGTCCCGCGTCGATCATCTTTCGCAGGACGGCCCCCTCGCCTACCAAATGTTGTTGCCCGATATAGTCATCAAGCGTACGAGGACGAAGTCTTTCAGCCAGTGGTTGTGACATATTTGATTGCAAAGTTACACTAAAATGCGAAAAGAACAAAAAAAATGGCCAAATATTTGTGAATAATAAACAAAGTTTGTACATTTGCAGAAAATTAGCAAAAAACATCAAAATATGGCAAAAACAAAACAACAACCAGAAGACACGAACATCGTGTCATTAAAGACACTTACAAAGAGCTCCGTATGGGATGTACAGGAGAACGACGTGTTCCGTATGCTTGACTCTGGTGTCAAGGATGCAGATATCCGCGAGAACCTGCGTCACTATATAGACCTGATCCGCAGCGCTTTTGAAATCATTGATATCAAGGAAGATGTCAACAACGTGAAGAAGGCCTACGAGAAGAAGGGTTATAAGGTCTTCACGTTGAAGATTGAGGACAAGAAACTCTCTTGGGGCATTAAGAAGAAACCCATTCTCCGCGTGACCGATCTGACCTATGAGAACATTCGCCACATCTCTTCCAACAAGCTGTTGGAGGTGATTGAGCGCAACTTCGGAGGTGGTTGGGACTCACTCTCACAATCCATACAGGACATCATCCTGAGCGGCTTCGATATCTCAACCACCACGCTGCCCAAAGATCGTCTGCACAAGAAGGGCGGCATGTATGAGAAGAAGGTGGCCGACGGTTTCGAGGTGCTCGAGATTGAGAAGGGTAATTGGGTAGAGGCTATCTTTGCCAAACTGAAGCCCGAACAGGAGAAGCCCAAGATGAAGTTCGGTGATGAAGACGAAGAGGAAGTCGGCGAGGACGAGGACTTCGAGGTACAGGACGACTACAAGAACCATGACGACGAGGATGATACCGTAGAGGATCCTGACGACGACGAAATCACCGAAGACAACTACTCGACGATGATGGATCTGGGCGGTGAGGATCCTGACGATGAGGCCGCACAGCTTTCGGACTACGTAGACGAATAATCAAATCATCAATTAATAAACCATAATTAATTCAACACAAACATGAACATCCCATCAGTATTCTGGCTCGTGCCTATCGCATCGGTGGTGGCATTGGGCATGGCGTACACCTTCTTCCGTCAGATGATGGCGGCCGACGAGGGTACGCCCCGCATGAAAGAGATTGCTCTCTATGTCCGTAATGGCGCAATGGCCTACCTCAAACAACAGTACAAGGTGGTAGGTATTGTATTCGTTGTGCTCTGCGCCCTCTTCGCCTTCATGGCGTATGGCCTCAACGTACAGAACCCCTGGGTTCCATTCGCCTTCCTTACCGGTGGTTTCTTCTCCGGTCTGGCAGGCTTCTTCGGCATGAAGACCGCCACTTATGCCTCTGCCCGTACGGCAAATGCTGCCCGTGAGAGTCTCGATGCCGGTCTGAAGATTGCCTTCCGCTCTGGTGCCGTAATGGGACTCACCGTCGTAGGCTTGGGTCTGCTCGACATCGCCATCTGGTTTGTCGTGCTGAACTATTTCGATCAGGACGGACTCATCTCCATCACCACTACCATGCTGACCTTCGGAATGGGTGCTTCTACACAGGCCCTCTTCGCTCGTGTCGGTGGTGGTATCTATACTAAGGCTGCCGACGTAGGTGCCGATATCGTGGGTAAGGTGGAGGCTGATATCCCTGAGGATGATCCCCGTAACCCCGCTACCATTGCTGATAATGTGGGTGATAACGTAGGTGACGTGGCCGGTATGGGTGCCGACCTTTATGAGAGCTATTGCGGTTCAGTACTGTCAACTGCTGCTCTGGGTGCTGCTGCCTTCGGTGTGGCAGGTCTCGACATCCAGCTCAAAGCTGTCATTGCCCCGATGCTGATTGCTGCCGTTGGTGTGTTCCTCTCATTGCTGGGCATCTTCCTGGTTCGTACCAAGGAGGGCGCTACCATGAAGGACCTGCTCCGTTCACTCTCTCTGGGTACGAACGTCAGTGCTATCCTCATCGCTATCGCTACTTTCGCTATTCTCTACCTCTTAGGTATCGAGAACTGGCTGGGTCTCTCCTTCTCTGTGATCTCCGGTCTGGCTGCCGGTGTCATCATCGGACAGGCAACAGAATACTACACCTCTCATTCATACAAGCCGACACAGAAGATTTCTGAGGCCGGACAGACAGGTGCTGCCACCGTTATTATTAAAGGTATAGGTACAGGTATGATTTCTACCTGTGTGCCCGTCATCACCATCGGTGTGGCCATCATGCTCAGTTACCTCTGCGCCAACGGCTTCGACCTCTCTATGACATCCGAAAGTCTGTCACATGGTCTTTACGGCATTGGTATCGCTGCCGTAGGTATGCTCTCAACGCTGGGCATCACTCTGGCTACCGATGCTTACGGACCTATCGCTGACAATGCCGGTGGTAATGCCGAAATGTCACAGCTGGGTGAGGAAGTGCGTCACCGTACGGATGCCCTCGATGCACTTGGCAACACTACTGCTGCTACAGGTAAGGGCTTTGCTATCGGTTCTGCAGCCCTCACGGCACTAGCTCTGCTGGCTTCCTATATTGAGGAAATCAAGATTGCGATGGCGCGTGCTGACGTGATGATGGAGAATGTCAAAGGCGAGCTCATTTCAGCCACTGATGCCAATATCCCTGACTTCATGAACTATTTCCAGGTGAACCTCATGAACCCGAAAGTGCTCGTAGGTGCCTTCATCGGTGCGATGGCCGCCTTCCTGTTCTGTGGTATGACGATGGAGGCTGTAGGTCGTGCTGCTGAGAAGATGGTACAGGAGGTTCGTCGTCAGTTCAAGGAGATAGCCGGTATCCTCGAAGGAACAGGCACTCCCGATTACGGTCGTTGTGTGGAGATTTCCACCAAAGCTGCTCAGCACGAGATGATTATCCCGTCTGTTCTGGCTATCATCATCCCCATCATCGTTGGATGCGTACTCGGTGTGGCAGGTGTCTTAGGACTGTTGGTTGGCGGTCTGGCCGGTGGTTTCACTCTGGCTGTGTTTATGGCCAATGCCGGTGGTGCCTGGGATAATGCCAAGAAGAATATTGAGGAAGGTGCCTTCGGCGGCAAGGGCTCGTTTGCCCATAAGGCCTGTATCGTAGGTGATACCGTTGGTGACCCCTTCAAGGATACATCCGGTCCTTCACTCAACATCCTCATCAAGCTGATGTCGATGGTGAGCATCGTGATGGCAGGACTCACAGTAGCCTTCATGTAAGAGAACCCTCATAAAAAAGATAGCCGCTGAATTAGTTTCAGCGGCTAATTTTTTGCAATTTCTCGATGCCCTTCTCCGTACAGAGCCCTCGCAGCAGCACCAGAGGCATACCCCGGAATATCTCCTTGATACTATACTTATTATATAGACGTTCCTCCTGGATATAGCGACCTAACGCATCAAACAGACGTGCTGCCAGTTCGTAGTTGACATCATCGCGGAAATAACCTTCCTCTACGCCACGCTCAAAGAACTTCATCATATCCTCACGTGAGTTCTTCTGTTCACGGGTCAGGTAACGAAGCACCCGCGGATACTTCACCAGGTCATCATAGAACAGCGGATTGACGGCATTCGCCTCCTCCACCCTCATATGATACACCTTCAGCAGAATCTCCATCAGGTCTTTTTCCTTGCCCATCTCCATGAATTTCTTCCTACGGTTCTCACGGAAAGTCTTCACCCCCTCGTAGAGCAGTTCTTCTTTCGTGGCATAGATTTCATACATGGTACGCTTCGAGATGGCAAGACTTTCTGCGATGTCGTCCATCTTCACCGCACGGATGCCTTTCTCTGTGAAAGCTTTCATCGCAGCCTTGAGAATTACCGCGCGCAAACCTTTCTTATAAGCCGTGATTGTATTCTTTTCTTGCATATTCTTGCAGATTTGGCGACAAAGATACAAAAAAAAGCGTGAAAAGTACCAAAGATTATACGAAAAGACAAAAATATTTTGTAATTTTGCGGGCGATTTGCAAATATACTCATGTATTTTAGGATAATAATACACTTTAATAGCAACATAAAATGGTAAAGATTTCAAAAGAGGCTGCCCTCGAATATCATCAGAGCGGAAGACCAGGTAAGATTGAAGTAAAGCCGACGAAGGCCTACAGAACACAAACAGACTTAAGTTTAGCCTACTCCCCAGGTGTGGCTTTCCCATGCCTCGAGATTCAGGAAGATCCCAACAATGCTTATAAGTATACCGACAAGGGCAACCTCGTTGCCGTCATCTCCAACGGTACCGCCGTCCTTGGACTCGGCGATATTGGTGCCATGAGCGGTAAACCCGTTATGGAGGGTAAGGGTCTGCTCTTCAAGATCTACGGCGGTATCGACGTCTTCGATATCGAGGTAGCCGAGAAAGACCCCGAGAAATTCTGCGAGGCCGTCGAGCGCATCGCCCCCACCTTCGGAGGTATCAACCTCGAGGATATCAAGGCCCCGGAGTGTTTCTATATCGAGGAACGTCTGAAGAAGACCCTCGACATCCCCGTCATGCACGACGACCAGCACGGCACCGCCATCATCTCCGCAGCAGGTCTGAAGAATGCGATGGAGGTCATCGGTAAGGATATCACAAAGGTAAAGATCGTGGTCAACGGCGCCGGCGCTGCTGCCATCTCATGTACCAAACTCTATATGGCCATCGGTGCTCAGAAGGAGAACATCGTGATGCTCGACTCCAAGGGCGTCATCTCCACCGAGCGTCAGGACCTCAACGAGCAAAAGAAGTTCTTTGCCACCTCACGCACCGATATCCACACCCTCGCAGAGGCCGTGAAGGATGCCGACGTGTTCGTAGGTCTCTCCAAGGGTAATGTGCTCTCCAAGGAGATGGTCCGTTCGATGGCTAAGGATCCCGTGATCTTCGCCCTCGCCAACCCCGTTCCGGAAATCTCTTACGAGGATGCGATGGACGCCCGTCCCGACGTGCTGATGTCTACGGGACGTACCGACTATCCCAACCAGATCAATAATGTCATCGGCTTCCCCTATATCTTCCGTGGTGCTCTCGACGTGCATGCTACGGCTATCAACGAAGAGATGAAGCTCGCTGCCGTTCACGCCATCGCCGACCTCGCCAAGCAGCCTGTACCCGATGTGGTCAACGATGTGTACCATGTGAACAACCTCACCTTCGGACGCGACTACTTCATCCCGAAGCCCGTCGATCCACGTCTCATCACCGAGGTATCCTCAGCCGTTGCCAAGGCTGCCATCGAGAGTGGCGTTGCCCGTAAGCAGATCACCGACTGGGATGAATACAAAGACTCGTTGAGCGTGCTCCTGGGTCAGGAGACCAAACTCACCCAGAAGCTCTATGCCACCGCCGCCGCCCATCCGCAGCGCGTGGTCTTCGCCGAGGCCGTTCACCCCACGATGCTGAAGGCTGCCGTTCAGGCCAAGGCCGAGGGTATCTGCTATCCCGTACTGTTAGGTAACGATGAGGTAATCACCAAGTTAGCAAAAAGTCTTGATCTTTCACTTGAAGGTATCGAGATCGTCAATTTGCGCCATCCTAATGAGCAGGAACGTCGTGAGCGTTATGCCCGTATCCTCACCGAAAAGCGTCAGCGCGACGGCTACACTTTCCAGGAGGCCAACGATAAGATGTTCGAGCGCAACTACTTCGGTATGATGATGGTCGAGACTGGTGAGGCCGACGCCTTCATCACCGGTCTCTATACCAAATACTCCAATACCATCAAGGTTGTCAACGAGGTCATCGGTATCCGTCCGGAATACGAGCACTTCGGTGCCATGCATATCATCAACTCCCCCAAGGGCACCTATTACATCGCCGACACCCTGGTCAACGAGAATCCCGATACCGACACCCTCGTCGACATCGCCAAGCTCGCTGCCACAGCCGTACGCTTCTTCAATGAGAAGCCCGTCATCGGCATGATGAGCCACTCCAACTTCGGCTCTTCCACCAGTTCGGGTGCCAAGAAGGTGAAGCGTGCTGTCGAACAGATGCAGGAGATGTATCCTGACCTGCCCATCGACGGAGAGATGCAGTTGGACTGCGCCCTCGACAATGAACTGCGCGATGAGCAGTATCCCTTCACCCGTCTCAAGGGCAAGAAGGTCAACACACTCATCTTCCCCAACCTCACCTCTGCCCGCTCCTCTTACAAGATGCTGCAAATGCTGGGTTCCGACGCCGAGATCATCGGTCCGATCCAGATGGGACTGAACAAGGCCATCCACTTCATCGACTTCGGTGCTTCGGTGCGCGACGTGGTCAACATCGTGGCTGTGGCCACTATCGACGCCTATGTCGATAAGATCAAGAGCAAGCTCACAGCCCTTGGTAAGTAAGATCTATTGTTAATATATCTTAACTCTTTCGGCGCAGTTTTTACTTTCGGGTAGAAACTGCGTCAAATCGTTATTAGTGTAGGAATGATTATCAACTTAATATTTTCAACTTATAAAAATCAACTTATGAAAAAAATGATTCTTACAATGCTGGCTTTCACAAGCATGACAGCATTCGCTCAGTTCGGAGCACCCAGACAGAACCCCATCGTGCCTTCAGTACAGGCAGAGGTTGAGGACTTCAAGCCCGCAGCTAGCAACCAGGACAACAAGCAGTTCCCCGCCGTCAACTCAAAGCGTCAGGTACGTGCGCAGATCTCAGCCCCTCAGGCCAAGTTCGTTGGTCTCGACATCGCTGGTAAGATCTACGAGATGACCAAGGATGAGAACGGTCTCTGGACCGGTACCTCAGAGCCTCAGGACGAGGGTTTCCACTACTATCAGCTCAACATCGACGGTGCCAGCGTGCCCGATCCCAATAGCCTGTATTACTATGGTGCCAGCCGTTGGGGCAGTGGCATCGAGGTGCCTTCTGCCGATCAGGATTTCTGGCAGGTGAAGAATGTACCGCAGGGCTCTGTCAGCGAGGTCTTCTACTGGTCTACCTACACCGAGAAGATGCGTCGTTGCCACGTTTATCTGCCTCATGAGTATTTCACCAATCCCACCAAGAAGTTCCCCGTTCTGTATCTGCAGCATGGTATGGGTGAGAACGAGTACGGCTGGGCCGAGCAGGGTCACACCGCTCAGATCCTGGACAACCTGATTGCCGAGGGTAAGGCCGTTCCTTGCATCATCGTGATGGACAATGGTCTGAACACACAGCGTCCAGGTGAGGCTGGCGGCTTTGGCGGCTTCGGTGGTCCGCGTCCACAGGGTGCTGCAGGTGCAGCTCCTCAGGGTCCCCGTCCTCAGGGCGCTCCTGGTCAGGGTGGCCAGCGTCCTCAGGGTGCTCCCGGTCAGGGTGGTCAGCGTCGTGGCGGTTTCGGCGGCTTCGGTGGCTTCTCCGAGGGCTTCAAGAATGTGCTCTTCAACGATATCATCCCGATGGTCGAGAAGAACTACCGTGTGATTGCCGATCCCCAGCACCGTGCTTATGCCGGTCTGTCCATGGGTGGCATGCAGGCTCGTGAGATCACACTCGCCAATCCCGATAAGTTCGCTTATGTAGGCTCGTTCAGCAGCGGTGCATGGAACGTTGACCAGGTCAAGAATTCAGAAGGTTTTGCTAAGAATGTCAAGCTGCTCTTCATGAGCGGTGGTGGCAAGGAGAACATGGGTTGCGTCGAGGCTGCCAAGAATATCAAGGAGCAACTCGGCATGAACGCCGTAGGTTACGAGTCGCCCGGCACTGCCCACGAGTGGCACACCTGGCGTCGCAGCCTCTTCGAGTTCGCCCAGCTCATCTTCAAGTAAGAAAAATACCACATACTAATATACTGCTTGTACGCGAGCGGTGTCTGTCCGATGACAGATGCCGCTCATTTTTTGTTTGGCACGGTATTTGCATGATGCTTGGAAAGGTAAAAAAGTAAAAAGGTAAAAATATAAAAACTATGCAAAAAGGTAATATTGGCGTAACGACTGAGAACATCTTTCCAGTCATCAAAAAGTTTCTTTATAGTGATCACGAGATCTTCCTCCGTGAAATGGTTTCCAATGCGGTAGATGCCACGCAGAAGATGAAGACGTTGGCAGCACAGGGCGAGTACAAAGACGACCTGGGCGACCTCACCGTACGTGTCAACTTCGATGCCGACAAAGGCACCATCACCATCAGCGACCACGGTATCGGCATGACCGAAGAGGAGATCGACAAGTACATCAACCAGATTGCTTTCTCGGGCGTCAGCGACTTCCTCGAGAAGTACAAGGACAATGCCAACAACATCATCGGCCACTTCGGTCTTGGTTTCTACTCCTCATTCATGGTATCGAAGAAGGTAGAGATCATCACCAAGTCGTATAAGGAAGGTGCCAAGGCCGTGAAGTGGAGCTGCGACGGCTCACCGGCCTACGAGATCGACGATGCCGAGCGCGCCGACCACGGTTCCGACATCATCCTCTACATCGACGACGACTGCAAGGAGTTCCTCGACAAGTATAAGCTCGAGGGCCTGCTCCAGAAATACTGCAAATTTATGGCCGTACCCATCGCCTTCGGTAAGAAGCAGGAGTGGTCAAAGGAAGAGAGCAAGATGGTGGACACCGCCGAGGACAACATCATCAATAATGTAGAGCCCCTGTGGACCAAAGCCCCAAGCACACTCAAGGACGAGGATTACAAGTCGTTCTACCGCACCCTCTACCCCATGAGCGACGAGCCGCTGTTCTGGATCCACCTCAACGTCGACTACCCCTTCAACCTCACGGGTATCCTCTATTTCCCGAAGATCAAGTCCAACATCGAGCTGCAGAAAAACAAGATCCAGCTCTACTGCAACCAGGTCTTCGTCACCGATCAGGTGGAGGGCATCGTACCTGAGTTCCTCACCCTGTTGCACGGTGTGATCGACTCACCCGATATCCCCTTGAACGTCAGCCGCAGCTATCTGCAGAGCGACCGCGAGGTGAAGAAGATCTCCACCTACATCACCAAGAAAGTAGCCGACCGTCTGAAGGCTATCTTCGGCGAGAACCGCAAGGAGTACGAGGAGAAGTGGGACGACCTGAAGCTCTTCATCAACTACGGCATCCTCTCCGAGGAAGGTTTCTATGACCGCGCCAAGGAGTTCGCCCTGATGAAGGACACAGAAGGCAAATACTTCACCTTCGACGAGTACAAGACCCTCATCGAAGCCAACCAGAAGGATAAGGACGACACCCTCGTCTACCTCTATGCCACCGACAAGGAAGAGCAGTACTCATATATCAAGGCCGCCCAGGACAAGGGCTACAGCGTACTGCTACTCGACGGCCAGCTCGACGTGCCCACCATCCAGACCCTCGAGCAGAAGTTCGAGAAGAGCCGCTTCACCCGTGTCGACTCCGACATCATCGATCGCCTCATCGTCAAGAGCGACGCCCCGAAGTCCGACCTCTCTGAAGAGCAGAGTGACAATTTGTCAGCCGTCTTCCGCACACAGTTGCCGAAGATCGACCATACCGAGTTCATGGTCCAGGTCGATGCTCTCGGCACCGAGGCCCGTCCAGTGGTCATCACGCAGAACGAATATATGCGTCGTATGAAGGACATGAGCAAGTTCCAGGCCGGCATGGGCTTCTATGGTCAGATGCCCGACTCGTTCAACCTCGTGCTCAACTCCGATCATCCGCTCGTGAAGAAAGTGCTCGATGACTCTGAGGCTGCCACTGCCGAGGCCCTCAAGCCCATCCTTGCAGAGCTGAAGGGTCAGGAGGCCCGTCTGGCTGCCATCCGTCAGGCACAGGATAAGAAGAAGTACGACGAGATCACCCAGGAGGAGAAAGACCAGAAGGCAGAGGCAGAGAAAGCCGTTCAGGCTGAGAAGGACAAGAAGACCGCTGTCATCGCCGACTATGCGAAGGACAACTCCATCGTCCACCAGCTCATCGACCTGGCCCTGCTCCAGAATGGTATGCTAAAGGGCGAGGCCCTCGACCGCTTCCTCAAGCGCTCCGTCGACCTCATCAAATAAATCAAGAATCCCCACTCGAGCTGAGTGGGGATTCTTATTTTCTTTTAATCTATTTCCTTTTGTAAGATCATTTCCTTACCACTACGGCATTCTTGTAGCGGTTCATATCCAGCTTAAACCAACTGTCGCTGCAGCCGTGCGTGATCTTCGTGACGGTCATGGTGATCTTGGCCCCGCCCTCGGAATAGACCACTTCGCGCAAATTGTAGTTGTTCTTGGCAATCTTCAACGACATCTTCTTGGGTGCTTGGGGGTCGATACGGTCAGACAAGCTGATCTCGTAATAGAGTCCCTTCTCCTTCATCTTCGCCGTCTTGTACATCTTGTCGACATCGAGATCAAGGCTGAAGTCGTCCTTGTTGGCCTTGTTGGTCTTGGTGATGGTCAGCGTGTCGCGATCCTTCTTGCTCGTGGCAGCCTCGAACTCCCAGTCCTGCTGGCCGTCGAAACCGTGTTCCACTCTCATCTCCTTCCCCATGGCCTTGGCTGTCATCTGGATATACGACTTCTCGCCCTTCTCACACATCTTGACGGTGCCATTGACGGACATGATGAGGATTTTGGTTTTGAGCGTCATGTCGAGGATGATGCCTTTCGGATCGCTCATCTTCTCATCACACTTATTCAGCACGTCCATCACGTTAGCCGGTATCTGCGCCACAGCACCCGCAGCGACCAGCATCAGAGCGACGATCAGTAATACTTGTCTTTTCATATTTTCTGCAAATTAAATTTGTAAGCTTTACGTAGTTTGCGCACGGCCTTGTCGCGGATCTGACGGACACGCTCGCGCTTGAGGTCCATATCCTCGGCGATCTCAGCCAGTGTCTCGTGCTCCTGGTTGATGCCGAAGAAGGCGTTGATGACGCGGCTCTCACGCTCGTCGAGGGTGGTGAGGGCATTGTCGATAGCAGCCTCGATGGTTTCGGAGTGCACCCGCTCGTCGGCGATGGGCGCATCCTTGTTGACAAGTACGGAGAGTAGGCTCATGTTAGAACGGTGACCCAGGGGGGCATCGACCGACGTGGCCATCTGATGCATGCCCTTGGGGGGATCGGTCTGGTGGGTGATGGCCTTCTCGATCTGCTGACGGATGTGGACGACAGCGAAATTGACAAAGCGGGTGCCGCGGTCGGGATCGAAGCGCGAAGCCGCCTTCATCAGCCCGATATTGCCCTCGCTGACGAGATCGTCCATCTGCAGGCCACGGCCTTTATACTGGTTGGCGATAGAGACCACAAAGCGGAGGTTGGCCTCAATCAACTGGTTCAGTGCACGGCTGTCGCCCTGCTTGATTTTCTGCGCAAGGGTGCGCTCCTCTTCTGCCGTGAGCAACGACTCGCGGCCTATCTCATCGAGGTATCTGTTCAGTCCTGACTCTTCCATGACTTGACGAATTTCATTTCTTTTAATATACGTGCCTGGCGTTTCTGCATATACGCCGAGGGATGACGGCTGGAGTACTGCCGCGGGTTGGGCAGTGTGGCAGCGATGAGGGCGCACTGGCTGGGGCTCAGATCTTTGGGCCGGATGCCGAAGTGCTCTTCGGCCACCGCCGCGACGCCATAGATGCCTTCGCCCATCTCTATCGAATTGAGGTAGACCTCCATGATACGCTCCTTGGGCCAGAGGAGTTCGACGAGGGCGGTAAAGTAGACCTCAAAGCCTTTGCGCGTCCAGCTGCGGCCCGGCCAGAGGAACACGTTCTTGGCCGTTTGCTGCGAGATGGTGGAGGCGCCGAGCTTGCGTTTCTCGGGGTGCTCCTTGTTGCGCTTGGCGGCATGCTCGATGGCCTTGTAGTCGAAGCCGTGATGGTTCATGAAGTTGGCATCTTCGCTGGCGATGACGGCCACGGGCATCGATGGTGAGATCTCGTGGAGCGGCACCCAGTGGTGGCTCAGCTTCAGTTCCCTACCCTCGCCCGCCTGCTGTGCCAGACGGATGAACATCAGCGGCGTGAAGTAGACGGGGAGAAAGCGAAGCGCCACCACCGCCAAAATAGTGGAGCCGAAGAAGGCCGCCAGTATCCAGCGTATGGTGACGCGTAGCTTGCGAATGATCTTATGCATCAAGAGGCGGCTTAGTTAGCCTGCTGCTGAGCCTCCTCGATCATCTTCTGGGAAGCATACATGTAAACCTCCACACGGCGGTTCTGCTTGCGACCCTCGGCTGTAGAGTTATCAGCAACGGGGTTGGTAGAGCCCTGACCCTCAACAGTCTTGATATTGGTGACACCTTGTGTCTTCAGGCTGCTCTCAACAGCCTTTGCACGCTTCTCAGAAAGCGGGTTGTTGATAGCGTCAGAACCTGTGCTGTCCGTATGTCCGAAGATAGCTACATCAACATCTGAGTTATTCTTCAGAACCTGGGCAATCTGCTTGATAGTGTTCTGAGAAGAAGCATTCAGAGTAGATGAGTTGGTAGCGAAGAGAATACCAGAATCGAAGGTTACCTTCACGGCGTCGAGACCGTTGGCATCCTTGATCGACTCCACCTGGGCATTCTTCACAGCCTCGGCCTCAGCCTTAGCCTTATCCATCTTCTTACCAATGATGGCACCTGCGCCAGCACCTACGGCTCCACCCACGGCAGCACCAACGGCGGTGTTTCCGGCGATCTTACCTACGATAGCACCCAGCAATGCACCACCACCAGCACCGATGGCAGCACCCTTCTGCATGTTGTTACAACCAGCCATCACGAGGACAGCGCACATTGAAACGGCAATTGTCTTAAAACTCTTCATAATACTTACTATTTTTAATGAATAAATAAAGTTTTAGTCACTTTTACGTTGCAAAGATAATTCTTTTATTCGTAAATGGTGCATTTTTCCAACTTTTTTTAGTACTTTTGTGCCCAAATTA
>JAEEGJ010004225.1_pt1 | contig 49775 bp, 44 predicted proteins | sample 8958761 | NCBI WGS metagenome assembly JAEEGJ01 (sample SAMN16246546, study PRJNA631951) | gut metagenome | biome: gut microbiome; feature: rumen; material: RS-attached | host: Bos | place: Iran: Karaj | collected 2018-10
TGTGTTTGGTCAAAGTCACCTCGAAAACGCTTTCAGCGTTTCCTCGGTAACAAAACGATGCTCCGCATCTCATTTCAGTCGGGGCTTGAACCCCGCCTGAAAACGAAGATCTCCCCCCACCTTCGCTACGCTAAGAGGTGGGGGATATCTTCTGTTTTGTTATACTGCACGTTACGAAGTAATTATCAAAGTTCCTTCGCTAACGCTCATGATGATAGCTACTCCTCTATGTCAAATCCATAATTTTTGAGCAGGAATGCGCTGTCGCGCCAGTCTTTCTTTACCTTCACAAAGAGGCTCATGTTTATCCTGCAGCCAAGCAGGGCTTCCGCCTCAAGCCTGGCGTCGGTACCGATCTTTTTTATCATGGCTCCCTGTTTGCCGATGATTATGCCCTTGTGTGAATCACGCTCACATACTATGGAAGCTTCTATGTCGTAAAAAGGTATGTCAGAGTCTTTTTTCCGCGGGCGCTCTTTCATCTTTTCGATGGCAACCGCAATCCCGTGGGGGATCTCGTCACTGAGATATCTCAGTGCTTTTTCCCTTATGAGTTCTGCTACTATCTGTCTTTCGGGCTGATCTGTCAGCTCGTCCTCATCATAGTACATGGGGCCTTCCGGCAGGAGCCTGAAGATGATATGCTTTAATTCTTCCTCATTGGTCCCTTTCAGCGCACTTATCGGGATTATCTCATCAAAATCACAAAGATCCTTATACATGGTAATGAGCTGTGCCAGCTTTTCCTTTGAGACAGTATCTACCTTATTGATCACCAGGACCTTCGGGATATCGGCTATAGCCGCCGTTATGTCCTGTTTTCCTAAATAACCGGCATCCTGAACCGTATAACCGTCCGCGCCTACGTCACCTGTTCCTTTGGAGTCCTCTTTCATTCCGAGCATTCTGGCAATGTGCCTGTCGCCGGTACCGATATAATCCGTGGGTTCGATCAGCCACAATATAAGGTCCGATTCCGCAACTGTCCTTTCCGCTGTATTGATCATGAATTCCCCGAGCTTTGTCTTCGCCTTATGTATGCCGGGCGTATCCAGGAAGACAGCCTGTCCCTCATCCGTAGTCAGTATGGTCCTGATCCTTGTCCTTGTCGTCTGTGGTTTGTTTGAAGTGATCGCTATCTTCTGCCCTATGAGCCTGTTCATAAGAGTGGATTTCCCGACATTTGTCCTTCCTATAAGGGCTACAAAACCGGATTTAAATGACGGCATAAGAGAATCCTCCTTGTTTTCTTTTCTTTTTGTTAATATTTCTTAAAATTCTGTAAATTTACTTTGACTTTTTAATAGCTTTGTGATATAGTAAACAAAGGTGTAGATTTACGCCTATATATTTATTCATTTGGAGGCAGTAAAATGAAAAAGGGAACTGTTAAGTGGTTCAATTCCAAGAAGGGTTACGGATTCATCTCTGATGAGGAAGGAAATGACGTATTTGTTCATTTCTCAGCACTGAACATGGAAGGCTATAAGTCTCTTGACGAAGGCCAGGCTGTTACATTCGATGTAGTAGACGGCGAGAAGGGACCTCAGGCTGCAAACGTAACAAAGTGCTGATAGCACACTCTAAGGTTATGATCAATAGTACTAATAGATTAGTTTATAATATATGTAATATATCATAAATAAGTATTAGAAACAGGTTGTAACATAAAACCGTCCGGTTATCCGGACGGTTTTTCCTTTTATGTGTGCCAATCCCGGCCTATTCTTTGTCGATCTCGTTCTCGTACTCATCAAAAATATACTTGAAAACAGGTGCCATGCCTACAAGCTCGCATCCGTAGAATATGGAATCGTCCTGTCTGATCTCCCTGCGGATAATCTTGATGACGCAGTAAAGCTTTGCATCCTCCTTGCCAAGCTGAAGGCATGCATTAAAATAATAACCCAGAGGAATATCCGTTTTGGATGTAAATCCGATGCCTCCACGGGAAATATTCTCTATCTTTATAGGCGCGTCAAGATTTTTGATCATTTCATTATCCTGCTTAAATAACGAACTGATCTCCAGTGTCATTGAATATACAGGCATTCTCCTGTCACGTCGTTTTTCTTGCATATAAGCACCCGCCCTTTCTAAAATCTTCCTTCTCTTTTTCTTATGATACGTTTACTTTTTAACATGATAAAATCAGGCAAATAATTACCCTGTTCTATTTTACTATAATTTAATGAATTTTGCAATATTTTATTTCAATTTAATCTGATTTTGTATACGACGGCCTTTCTGTGACGACATTCGGTATATAATCCATCAGATATGAGTAGTAATTGTTTATCAATATGCTCTTTGAGATATTGAATTTGTTCTTTACTATCTCGTTTACAGCCTTTATATATCCGTCGGGAAGTTCTACATCCTTAAGCATGGTCACTTTTCCGTTTTTAACGTTGTACATGCAATAGTCCGTTATAAAGCTCTTGTCAGCCATGATGACCAGTGCGGGTGAATCCGAAAGGATATCCGTCCCCATAAGCAGACGCGAATCGTATTCGAGTCCGAAGAGATTTGACAGGGTTGGCACCAGATCGAGGCTTGAGCATGGCTTGTCGATGACTACGGACTTTTTCATGGCCGATGACCATATGACTCCGTAATTCTTATAAAGCTCAAATTCCGTCTCAACTTCATGTCCGGCAATCTCGTCTATGTACTGCTTTTCAAGTCCGTAAGGATAGTGATCTGCAGAGAACGATATTACTGTCTTGTCGGCTATGCCGGCTTTTTCCAGCTCCGATATCAGATACTCCAAAGCCTTGTCAAGCTCTATGTTGCATGCGATGTACGCCTTAGCGTTTGATGAATACGGAAGATCCTTTACGTAATCCCTGTTGCGCGTTGCCTGGGTGTTGCCACTGAAGGTATATTCCATATGTCCCGAAACGGTCATGTAATATACGTGGAAATGTTCGTCGTTTATATATTCAGGAAGCGAGTTCTGTATCATTTCAAGATCGGACTCGGGCCATACATCGGTGATCTGAAGCCCGGCATTCTTTGCTTTGAACTCATAGCCAAGATTGGGATGGGTCTCGTTCCTTCCGTAGTAGGTTGCCGTATGTGCGTGATATGCCCTGCTGGTATAGCCTTCTTTAAGGAACTGCCAGCCGAAGCACATGGGAAGGCTGTTCCTCTTGGACCTTTTGAAGCTGTTCGAATTATACGGGATTAGGCCTTGAAGGGCAACATATTCACCGTCACTTGTACTTGTATACCATACGGGCGTATAGAAGTTGGTAAATACAAATCCCTCGTGAGTAAGCTTGTAAAGTGTCGGAGTTATGTTTTCATCAACGGCCCAGGGCGAAAAGCCTTCACATACCAGATAGATGAGATTATACCCCTTAAACAGACCGGTATATGCATTTTTCTTCGTGGGCTCAACATCAGCCATATACTGATGCAGTGCTTTTATCTCTGTATTGCTCTCCGTTTCCGCAAGAGCGGCAAAATCTATATCCAGGACATTGGGGGAAGTGTCTATCGGAGTCGGCGTCGGCTTCGGCGTTGGAGTGGGCGTCGGTATGCGGGTTGCTCCGTCATTTTCTTTAGCACCGTCATTTTCCGTAGGTGTAACTTCCGGTTCCTGTGTAGGCGACGGGATCACTTCTTCAAATATCTGCGGTATGTCTGTCGGCGTCGGGTTGTTCTCTATTATCCTGATATCCGTGAGATTCTTTGTGTCCTTGATCTCAAGCTCTTCCTTTTCTCCGAAGAAAAACCTGTGGATGTCCTTCCCGGTGCCGGTTATCATGCCCAGACGCTCTATACCGAGATCCAGCATGAAATCGTTATGATAAAGGTCATAGGCGCTGAAATCTTCTTTTCCGTATGCGGGGAGAACGATAAGGAGCAGCACGTAAAAAACGACTGCAAGACCAAGATTTATGCCCTGATATGACAGTCTTTCCTTTAATTCTTTTACGCCGTTACATATGAATTGTTTTTTTAGGGAAATCGCAAGAGCCGTTATCGGTATGACAAGTACCAAAATAAGTCCCGGCACACACTCCCAGATACCTTTAAGAGCCTGCTTCCAGAACTCTGTCGCGTCACCTGCATTTTCAACAACCGAATTGAGGGATATGAATTTTGTAAATATATGGCCGTATACCATCTGTAAACCGAAGAATACGGTGATCACAATCGTAAATACCCATGCGATCACCCGGTTTACCACGGTATTTCCAAACCCTGTCAGTGCGGAGATCAAGAATCCCGCGCAGAGCGCCGACAGGGCGGATAACAAACAAAAGCCGTCGATCCTGCCAAAATAATATATATGGAATGCCGTCTCCATAAACACAAGGAGCAGCGGAAAGAAGATCGCACGGATATTCTTTTTCAGGAATGTCAGCATTTTAAATCTCACCCGAGAATACTTCAACTGCGGGTCCGGTCATGAATACCCGGCCCGTTTCCTCCTCGTATCTGATATTCAGCTTGCCACCGAGGAGTTCAACCTCTGTTTCATTATCTGTATAACCGTTTTCGACACATGCGACAACTGCCGCACATGCTCCTGTTCCGCATGCAAAGGTCTCGCCGGAACCACGTTCCCATACACGCATTTTTATATGTTTCCTGTCTACTATCTGAATGAACTCGATGTTTGCCTTTTCGGGGAAAAGCCTGTGTGTCTCGGCTTCGGGTCCGTATGAAACAATATCAAGTCCCGCAGTGTCGTCCACAAATGTAACGGCATGAGGATTTCCCATCGATACAAGGGTAAACTCAAATATTCTGCCGTTTACCGTTACCGGCAGCTTACGGATGCAACCGGTCTTGCCGGTCTTAATGCCGCCGGCTTTTTCGGTCAGTTCCGCCAGCTCTTCGATATTTAAAGGGATCAGTTCAGGCGCAAATATTGCCTGTCCCATATCTACCTTTACTTTTTCAACCTTTCCGTCTTCTCCTGTATAGAGTGAAAGCTTTTTGATGCCGGAAAGCGTCTCGACGTTTATCTCCTTTTCGGATACAATCCCGTGATCATATGCATATTTTCCGACACATCTGATTCCGTTTCCGCACATTTTTCCGCGTGAACCGTCAAGATTGTACATATCCATCATGCAGTCGGCAACCTTTGAAGGACGTATGAATATCACGCCGTCGCCGCCGATGCCGAAATGACGGTCAGAGAGCTCTATTGCAAGTTTTTCGGGATCCTGCGGGTTTTCTTTAAAGCAGTCAATGTATACATAGTCGTTTCCGCAGCCCTGCATCTTAGTAAATTTCATCGTTTTTTTCCTTTTTACAGTCAAAACTTTTTAATAGTTTTCAAAATATTTATCGATTCCGTTAGCCATACCCTGGACTATCTTATCCTGGTATTGGGAATCTGCCATTTTCTTGTCTTCATCGGCATTTGTCATATAGCCCATCTCAACTATGGTAACGGGTACCTTGGACCAGTTTATGCCGCTCATGGTGTCTGTTTCCCAGACATATCTCTTTTTCCCGCCGGTTGTAGCGACCATACCGTCAAGAACGTAGTCGGACAAAGCCCTGCACTGCTTGTATATGCCTGATAAGTACGGATTGGATTTTGTGGGGCAAATGGTCTCTATCCCGTATATGGACTTATCATCATTTCCGTTTGCATGAACCCTGATGAACACATCGGCGTTGTTTTCGTTTGCTATTTCCGCTCTTTCAATATTTGAAATGTCGACATCATTTGTGGTACGCGTCATTATAACGGTATATCCGCGTGAAGTAAGTTCGTCCCTAAGCTTAAGTGCGACGATCAGATTAAGCTCATACTCATCAAGTCCGGATACTATACCCGAAGTTCCCGAAGAAACCTTTGCCTTCTTTTCGGAAGATCCCGGTGCTACCGGTTCCGTATTGTAATTACCTTTGCTCTGATGTCCGGGATCTATGCATACGATCTTGCTTGAGGAAGTATTCTTCCCTGTTCCGGTATTTTCAGTTTTGTTATTGTTATTCTGTTCACCGTTATTATTTCCCGGTCCTTCTGCCGGACCGTTCTGAGTATTACTGTCATCAGGACTGTTATATACTCCGGTGATCAGCCTTGTTGCGATATAACAGGTCTTTCCTTCATATTCAACCTTGGTCCACTCAGCGTTGTAGCCGACTCTCTTAAGTCTCTGACTCTTCGGGAGATTTGCCACAAGCGTGCTTTCCGTTGACGCTGCTTCCCTGAGGTTTACGTCGTCCTTGGTGCTTACATAGTCTGATTTTTCCTCAAACTTAAAGCCCTTGTCATTATCCTGGGCAGTATTCTGTGTGTTATCCTGAGGATTGTTTGTCGCCATTTCGTTCTTTATCAGACGTGTGGCTATATAGCACTCCATGTCATTATAGATAACTCTTGTCCATTCAGCATTATATCCCGTACGCTCAAGTACCTTGCTCTGCTCAAGATAAGCAACTATCTTGATGCCGTCTTCCGATGACGGACGCTCTCTTAAGTTTACACCGGCCTTTGTCTCTACGAAGTCCTGCTTTTCGGTAAATACAATACCCATTTCAAGATCATCCTGTTTGTCGGGCTCTTTTGGTCCGTTGTCGTCGGGCTCCGTTGTATCGGGATCCTTCGTATCCGGGTCTTTTGTATCCGGATCATCCTTGATCTCAGTCGAAGACTGTCCGCTTTCAGAGGTATTGTTCTGAGAATCCTTCTTTCCGGATTCGTTTTTGTCCTTATCTTTGTTTACATTTCCCTTATCTGCTTCGGCAGTTTTCTCGGTCTTTGCTCCGCTTCCTGAGTTTTCTTCATTATTATTGTCTCTATTTTCAATGCTGCCTATAATGATCAGACAGACAAGGATCACTATCAGACCTGCCAGAATAAACGGCATGATCCTCAATACCTTATTTAAGTTCATGTCTTCTCCTTTCTCAAACCGTTCTCATCATAAACCCTTATTCAAATAGTCTTCCTGTTCTTTTGTCAGTACATCAATATCTTTTCCGAGGCACTGCAGTTTTCTTAATGCCACAGCCCTGTCCACATCTGCCGGAACCTTAACCAGCTTCTCTTTTATCTTTCCGCGGTTTTCAACAAGATATTTTGCGGAAAGAGCCTGGATTGCAAAGCTCATGTCCATGATTTCTGCGGGGTGTCCGTCACCGGCCGCAAGATTAACCAGCCTGCCCTCTGCAAGAATGTATACCCAGTTTCCGTTTTCAAGCTTGTAGCCCATGATGTTGTTTCTCATCTGAGCCGTCTCAACAGCCATCTCCTTAATGCCCGCAACGTCAACCTCGACATCGAAATGTCCTGCGTTGCAGCATATGGCTCCGTTCTTCATCCTTAAGAAGTCTTCTTTTCCTATTACCCTGCAGCATCCCGTAACGGTCACGAAGAAATCTCCCTTTGATGCTGCTTCTCTCATCGGCATGACTTCAAATCCGTCCATTACCGCTTCTATGGCACGTATCGGATCTATCTCGGTCACAATGACCTTGGCTCCCATGCCCTTTGCCCTCATGGCTACGCCCTTGCCGCACCATCCGTATCCTGCCACAACAACCGTTTTCCCGGCAACGATAAGATTAGTTGTACGGTTTATGCCGTCCCATACCGACTGTCCGGTACCGTAACGGTTATCAAAGAGATGCTTGCAGTCGGCGTCGTTTACCAGTACCATGGGGAACTCAAGCTCGCCTTTTTCAGCCATGGCTTTAAGCCTTATGATACCTGTTGTAGTTTCCTCACAGCCGCCGATCACGTAGCTCAGCCTGTCCTTCATATCTGTATGAAGCTTATGTACCAGGTCTCCGCCATCGTCTATAATGATGTTACAGTCGTTCTCCAGAACATGTGTCAGATGCTGTTCATATTCTTCTGCAGTGGTACCGTGCCATGCATGTACCTCGAGTCCTTCCGAAACCAGTGCGGCAGCCACATCATCCTGCGTGGAAAGGGGGTTGCTTCCGGTTATGAACATCTCGGCTCCGCCGCTCTTCAATACTTCACAGAGATAAGCCGTCTTTGCCTCGAGATGTACGGAAAGCGCTATTTTTATGCCCTTAAAGGGCTGTGTACGTTCAAAATCCTTTTTTATATCGGTAAGAAGCGGGCAGTTTCTCCTGACCCACTCAATCTTACGCATACCGGATTCCGCCAAGGAAATGTCCCTTATTTCAGAATTATTCATATTTTTGCTCATCCTTTCCGAAAAAACACCGTTCAGATTCATTATAGCCGATAATTATGACTAATTCAACCTAAAAATTATTTTAATTATTAACGAAAAATTCATAATTTTAATATACGCAGTTCATATTTACGTTTTATACTTACGTCAGTGAAAAGCAAACCCGCAAGGGTTAAAAATATTTTTTTCATAAACTTCAAGCTCAACAGTCTCCTCCCCCCCTCTGTTGGGCTTCTCCTCATTTTTGGGGGTCTTTTTTATTTTGAGATATAATCTATAAGATGGAAATCGATATTCTTATGTGCTTTAAACAGCGTGCCGATATGCTTTCCTTCCATTATCTCTCCGAGCTTTGAGATATCCTCGGCGTTTGTTATGATCATATCGGCTCCGGAGTCGGTAGCGATACGTGCAGCCGAAATCTTGGTTGACATACCGCCCTTTCCTACGCTTGAACCGGGTCCCTTTCCCATGGCAAGGATCTTTTCGTCAATGACCTCAACCGTGTCTATAAACTTTGCATCGGGATTCTGATCGGGGTTATCGGTATAGAGTCCGTCCTTATCCGAAAGAAGGATCAACAGATCCGCATGTACCAATGCCGCAACGATAGCGGAAAGGGTGTCGTTCTCGCCGAATGTCAGTTCGATCTCGTCCGTTGATACGGTATCGTTTTCGTTTACTATCGGTACTACGCCCATCTTGAACAGCTCGTCAAAGGTGCTTCTCGCATTATGACGGCTTTCCGGATCTATCATGGTGTTCTTGGTCATCAGAATCTGTGCCGCATTTCTGAGATACTCCGCAAAAAGCTTCTGATACACCATCATCAGCCTTGCCTGTCCGACTGCAGCGCAAGCCTGCTTTCCCGCCTTGTCTTCAGGACGTTTCGTAAGGCCTAATGCTTTTACGCCCACCGCGATGGCGCCTGAGGTAACGAGGATCACATCCTTACCCTTATTGCACTGGTCGGTGATTATCCTTACAAGCTTTTCTATGCGCACAAGGTTTAGATTGCCTGTTTCCGGATGTACAAGCGATGAAGAACCGATTTTGATAACTATCCTTTTTTTGTCCTTGATGTATTCACGATCTGTCATGTTTTTATTCCTTCTTTTTATATATATTTTTTTATTCCCACAAAGCTGCAATATTGTGGTTTAAATGTCATCCCGAGGGCTTTGGCCCGAAGGATCTTGTTTGCCGTAAACGCTGAAAGATTCTTCGCTTCGCTCAGAATGACATATGGTAAATCTTGGGATTTAAATGTTTCAGAACAAAATGTTTCAGAACAGGATTCCCTGTATCTTCATCTGGATACTTTTGACCCCGTTAAACTCGTTTATCTCCGGGACGTAGCTCAGTGCAAGACTGATGTCGTTGTCTCTGCCCTCAAAGGCCGCTTCAACGCTTTCCCTTCCAAACCTTCCGGTTAAGCTTTCCACTATTTCGTCTGCATCCTTAAAGCATACGGCGTTATATCTTACGCCCTTGCTGTCCTCCATGGTAAAGCGCAGGAAATTGTTGTTTTTGCCAATGCGTCTCATGCGTATGACGCGATTATTCCTGTCCGCGAAAAGAGGGGGTGGGTTATCGGTCCCGCACGGTGCAAAAAGTTTCATTTCTTCAACGCCGTTTTCATCAAAGCCGCTGAGCCAGGCTATCGCGTCAAGAAGTACCTTTTTCCTCAGATCCTCATCTGATAACGTACAGTTTTCGTTCATCCTCCTGCGGAATTCGGATACATTTTCTTCAGGTATGCTGAGTCCGGCCGCCATCGGGTGTCCTCCGAATTTTGTGAACAGGTCCGAGCATTTCTGCATTTCCCCGAACATGTTGTAACCGGGAATGGATCTTCCGGAGCCTTTGACTCCTTCCTTGGCTTTGGTCAGTACAAAAACCGGTCTGTAGTACTTTTCCTTTATCCTGCCTGCGATAATTCCGGCAAGGCTTTCATGGCATTCGGGTAGTTCCACCACCAGCACCCTGTCAAGGTCTTCCTGTTCGTCAAGCATGGCAAAGGCTTTCTGTGTCTCCTCAACAGTCATGTTTTTTCTTTCTTCATTATAATCCCTGCATATTTCGGCGGAAGACAGGGCTTCCTGCGGATCCTTTGCATTGAGCATGTCCATCGCCCTGCCGGCAAGATCAAGCCTGCCCGTTGCATTGAGGCAAGGACCGATTATGAAGCCTATCGTATGTTCGTTGATCTCGTTTTTGATCTGGCAGAGATCTATCAGTGCCTTTAAGCCGATGTTTACCTCTCTGCCGTCCGGGTTCTCATTTTTCAGATAAATGCTGTTTAATATCTTAAGTCCCAGAGCGGCAATGGTCCTGTTCTCTCCCGTCAGCGGAACAACATCGCAAATGGTTGCAATGGCCATAAATTCAAGATACTTTAAACAGCCCCTGCCTGCCGGAGCAAGTCCCCTTCTTTCAAGCAGCTCCGCTCCAAGTTTTGCCGCAACCACAGCCCCGCAGATATCCCTGCATGGGTAGGTTTCATCAGGTCTTTTCGGATCGACAAGTATATTTGCATCCGGAAGATCTTCCGGAAGTTCATGATGATCCGTCACAATAAGGGTTATGCCGCACTCCTTTGCAGCTTCCGCTGCGAGAACGGCAGCTATACCGTTATCACAGGTTATGACCGTATCAATCCCGTCTTCGGCAGCTTTCCTGATCATTTCCCCGTTTATACCGTAACCGTCCTTAATACGATCAGGAATATAAAAATCAGCTTCCGCCCCCAGTTTTTTCAAAACATCGCTCAAAATATAGGTGGACATGATGCCGTCGGCATCATAGTCCCCTATTACCCTGAACCTTTTTCGGGACGAAAGCTTCTCTTCTATGATGTCGGCCGCCCCGCCAAGATCCTTCATAAGCTTCTGGGAATGCATCATCGTCTCATCCGGATAAAGGAACTCCCTTATATCCTTCTCCGACGACAGCCCTCTGTTTATAAGCAATCTTGCAGTCGGGGCAGTGACACCGAAAGTATTGATAATGAAATTCAAATCTCCTGTTTTATTACAGACCGTCCATTTCTCAATAGCGTTTTTCATAAATTAATTCTCATCTTTAACCTTGTTCTTCTTAGCGAAAAGATGCCATACACCGCCGGCTATACATACAGATGAGAAGCCGCCGGCGATTATGCCTGCCATAAGCGGGATAGCGAACTCTTTAACAGATGAAACTCCGAGTATTGCAAGCAGAACAACCATGACGAGAGTTGTCAGTGAAGTGTAGATACTTCTTGTGAATGTCTGCGAGATACTCTTGTTAACAACATCCGCAACGCTTTCCTTATCAAGCTTTTCAGCCATGTTTTCACGTACACGGTCAAAGATAACGATGGTTGCGTTGATCGAATATCCGACTATCGTAAGCAGACATGCGATAAAGGTATTGCCTACAGAGATAATATCCTTTGCGATGGCGTATACCGTGATAACTACGAGCACGTCATGAATAAGTGCTATTACCGAAGAGAAACCGAAGCTTAAGGTCTTGAATCTGAACCAGATGTATATGAGCATACAGATGGTTGCCACTATAACAGCGATCAACGCATCCTTCTTCATCTCACCGCTGACCGTAGCTCCAACGGTTTCGGTAGTGATGTTCTCATCCTTTACGGAATAACCCGAGGTGATAATGTTGGTAAGCTTTGCCCTGTCTTCGGTTGAAAGCTCTTTGGTTCTTACTGTAACCATTGAAGAATCCTTAACCGTTGAAATGACTGCAGAGATACCGATCTCATTTCTTATCTTCTCGTCAAGCGTGGTATTAATGTCCGAAGGAACCTCTCCGTCCATTGTAAAGGTGGTAGCTGTACCGCCCGAGAAATCAAGTCCGTAATTGAAAGGTGCATCAATAGACGCAATGTTGATGATGATAGCTACGATACCTGCAAGGATCACTACGCCCGATATGGCTGCGAACTTCGGGAAGTTCTCGATGATCTTCATCTTCTTATAGCCCTTCTTCTCGCCGAAGCAGCCGACTTTATCGGCACCGAGTTTTACAAATGCGTTAAGTATGAACTTTGTAACAAAGAGTGCCGTAATCATTGAAAGGATAATACCGATGGCAAGTGTCTGTGCAAAGCCCTTTACGGTACCCGAACCGAGCATGAACAGCACGATGGCTGCAATGATCGTAGTAACGTTACCGTCGACGATGGCTGAAAGAGCCTTGTTAAATCCGAGCTTGATACTTGAATTTACCGTCTTTCCGGAACCAAGCTCTTCCTGTATACGTGTAAATATGATGACGTTCGCGTCAACCGCCATACCTATCGAAAGGATGATACCTGCTATACCGGGAAGCGTAAGGGTAACTTCAAACAGGTTAAGGCAGATGATCATGGCGCCTACATAACATGCAAGAGCTATGGATGCGGCAACACCGGGTATACGATACATGATGATCATGAAAAGAATGATGATGCCGAGACCGATCGCACCTGCAACAAGGCTGGTGTCAAGTGCGTTTGCACCGAGCTGAGCGCCTTCTACGTAATATCTTAAAACCGAAAGTTCAAGAGGAAGTGCACCGATCCTTATCGTGGTAGCAAGCTCACTGCTCTCCTCAAAGGATGACTGACCCTCTATTACCGCTGAACCGGTACTTATAACACTGTTAACTCCGGGTGCCGAAACGACTACGCCGTCATATACTATGGCTATGACATTTGCAATGTGCTCACTTGCGCCTACGGCATATGAGGTTGCCGTTGCAAATTTCTGAGAACCTTCCGAGTTAAAGGACAGGTCTACATAGTACACTGTACCCTTATACTGATCCTGTCTCATCTTTGCACTTGCGCTCTGGATATCCGAACCGTCTATTACGAGATCTCCTGCTGCGATGATCTCTTCCATGGTCCTTGACAGTCTGTATCCGCTTTCGGCATTGGGATCGGAAGTGATATTGGCCACTCCGTCGGGACCCTTACCATATATAAAATAAATATTACCGGCGCTGCCGAGTTTCTGAAGAACCGAATCCGCATCGCTTACACCGGGGATCGCAACAGTGATCCTGTTGTCGCCTTCGGGATAAACCTCAGCTTCGGTACTGAAACCTTCAGCACGCTTCTGCATCTTATAAACCGTATCACTTAATTCATCGGCTGTAGGATCTTCCTTTACCGTCTGATAAGTTATACTTACACCGCCGGCCAGGTCAAGACCGAGCTTAACATCCTTCATGCTGCCTGATTTATTTTCACCGAACCCGACGATCGAAACGAATCCGAGAGCGCCAACTATCAGCAAAACAATAAACAGCTGCAATAAACCTTTACCTTTCATAACGTCCTCCAAAATATCCTTTAGACTGTATAGCCTACAACTAAACTATACTAACACATATTTGTCGTAATGTCAAAGAGCAATTTCAGATTTTATATAAAAAGTAATATTTTAGTAAAATTTTAGTAAATTTTTATAAATTTTAGTGTTGACGGGAAGCAAAGAATGTGCTACTATGTATGTAGTTTTAAAAACCACGTCATTTAGATATGATTACACATTCATTTATAATCAAATGCTATTTAATCTTTAGAAAGGAAACGCCAATAGCGTAGTGTAAAACCATGTCAGTAAATAACAGACCATTCATCATCTCTACGGACACGACCTCCGATCTTCCGGAAGAGTTTGTCAAAGAGAACAACCTGGTCCTCCATCGCCTTCATTACATAGTTGACGGAGTAACCTACGGTGATGAGAAAAATCTTGAAATCAAAGATTTTTTCGGTCGCATGCGTAACGGAGCTACAGTTTCAACATTTGCAACAAATCCCGATGTCTCGAAGGATATTTTCCGCAAACAGCTTTCGGAGGGCTACGATGTTTTACATATCGCCTTCTCATCAGGACTCAGCAGCGCTTACAGCAACAGCGTAACAGCCGCAAGAGAAGTACTTGCCGATTTCCCCGACGGAAGGATCGAAGTTATCGATTCTCTGTGTGCCTCGGGCGGTGAAGGTCTCTATGTATGGTACGCATTAAAGCTCCAAAAGGACGGCTGGACCATGGACGAGATAATCAGATGGCTCAAGGATAACAAGCTTAACCTCTGCCATTCATTTACCGTCGATGACCTCACCTATCTTCACAGGGGAGGCAGGATCTCAAAGACCGTCAAAATATTCGGAACATTGTTAAATATCAAGCCCGTCCTTCACGTTGACAACGAAGGAAAGCTTGTTCCCTTAGAGAATGTCCGCGGCAGGAAAAAGTCTCTTAACTGTCTTGTGGACCAGATGGAAGCACATCTCGGAAATTACCGTGACAAAAACGATCTCATCATCATATCCCACGGTGATTGTCCCGAGGATGCTGAGTATGTCCGCGATCAGGTAAAGAAACGTCTCGGATATACCAATTTCATGATAAGCTACCTTTGTCCCACGATCGGATCCCATGCGGGTCCCGGAACCGTAGCACTCTTTTACTTAGGCAATTATCGTTAACCGGATAGTCTCCATTACTTCTGACATCCGCCGTCCGATCACAATTCGAAACGGCGGATGTCAGTTTTTATTCTCCTGATCATGTTTTCCTCACTGACATTGGTCGGCGGATCCGCAAATCCGGTAGCATTATCATAGGTAGAGCCGGGTACGCGTACAAGTATGACCTCTCCTTCTTCAAGGGAATATCTCTGTCCGAAGCAGTCTTTTCTCTCCCACTTAAAGCCTTCCGTATCCCACATGTCACACATACCCAAAGCAGTGTTTCCTCTCGTGTTCGAATAAGTCATGATGAGCTTCCCGCTACGGTCGTACGCTTCTATTATCAGCTTCACGGCGACATATCCTTCTTTCAGGAAGAAGTCCTCCCGATAACTGCAGCCTCCGTATTTTCTAAGATATCCGTCCATATCGAAGCCCTTTGCCGTACAGTACCATACGTCCGGAAGCGAAAATGTAAATCTCCATTCCCTGATACCTTTTTGCGCATAAACAGCCGCAGACTCCGCTTCAAAGCTTCCCCTTAAATTTATGAAATAATCATTTGCACCACCCGTTCTGTCCGAATACCATATATCTGCTGCTTTTCTTTTTCCGTCCTTTGATATATGGGTAAGCTCCGGCCTGATGACGATCTTGGAGGCTGCATCCAGCATTCTGCTCCCGGATGTCTTAAGCGTAAAGCTCCAAGTATATCCGCTCTTCAGCATTCCCGTGTTTTCCGTTCTTGCTCCGGTTCCGTCAATGACAGGAAGTATGTACTTGTCAAGCATGTACCTGTTTTTCCCGTCCTTTTTATTGAGGCCGAGCTCATTTTTCGTACCGGTACCGTAGCTGTAGATTTTTTCCTTATTAAAGCCCTCCTCAAAGATCCCGGGGGTAAATAGGTTCCGATTAATATACTTGTTCACTCCGTCATATCTAAAAACGTCCTTCCAGTCATAAGCTTCCGAGCTTATGTCAAAAAGTTCCAGGCCGTATAATTTTCCCGACACCTCGATAAGCTTTTGGTCTTCAAATACAATTTCCCCGTCGTCATCAAACGAAGCCGCCCTTATCACATAGCTGCCTTCGGGTACGTCCGCCGGTACATAATAGGACGGATACGGCTCGTTCCATGTCCCGCCCCTTATCCTTATTCCGTCGGAAGAATACATATCACACGAAAACATCACCATGACGGATTCGTCATAATTTTCTAATTCCAGGTAAAAATCGCAGGAATCCGTAAGATGTCCTTCGGTCCCGTAAGAATCGGACAATCCCGTTACCGCATGTGCGATACCAATCCCGGCACTTAGGCTCTGAACAAACTTCAGGTTATCATCACCGACCGATAATTTAGGAGTCGCGGTCGGTGTCGCAGTCGGTGTGATTTCGGATGTTTCGGTCGGTGTTGTAGTCAATATGATCTCGGATGTTTCGGTTGGCGTTGTAGTCAATGTGATCCCCGGAGTTACCGTGATAGGCGGCCCGGGAGTCGGCACCGGTGTCGCTGTAAGAGCCGGCGTAGGTCCAGGTATCGGCGTCAGCCGCGGTGACGGTGTTGTATCGGGAACTTGCGTCGGGGTCGGCGTTGAGGTCGGTGTCGGGGACGGCTGCTTTACATTCTCTACAACAGGTATGTACAATATGACAGATACCGCATTTGAAGAAAGCAGCCTAAAATTGTAAGTGTTTTCCTTCTTATTTTTATATCCGCCGGGAAGCGCTTCACTGTCAGAGGCGCTTTTTGTACGGACGGTTGTCCCGTTTACACAGTTAAGGTCATATTGCATATTCCAACCGGGGAAAACATTTTTAAGTGCCTGATCCGTATTCCAGATATAAACAGCCTTCATGACATTCCCGTTAACGTCCTTCATGTTCCCGGATTCAACGCTCTTATATTCCTTCCCGTCACTGCCTGTAATTTTGTAGGGAACCTTCTTTTTCCATACATTCCTTATCTCAATGTTTTCATTTTCCTGCTTTATTATCTCACCCTTTTCATTATAATATGCCGTGCTTACATCACAGAACCTTGTAAACGGTACGGGTATATTGAGACAATCCCTCTGGGATGCCTGAGTCGCCGCGGTATTATTCCACCACAGCTTGAAAAGATCGGAATATCTGTAAAAAGGTGAATTGTTTGTCACGCGGTTATCCCTGTGCCATTCATCACTGTTACTTCCGCCGGTCACCGCAAAGACATGATGTATGTAGATGCTTCCCGTTTTTCCCGACAAGGCTGCTGAGTTCAGCAGGTTTATGAAAACCGAGCCGTCGATAACATAAGTGGTGGTAATATATCCGTCATCCGATACCTCACTGTCATACCAGTAGAAATCAAGACTCCTGTCCACATCATCCGCATGGCTTGCACTTCCGTCAGTGCTTACGGTATACATTACCGAATAATCGCCGTTTCTTTCAAGGTTACTTAAGTCGTCGCTTTCTCCGGCCTCCCGAAGCGATATCACAAAGCTCTGTGTATAATACCTTATCCCGCTTCCGCTCGAAAAATGCTTTCTTGTATAGTATACCTTGTTTTCATTTTTCTTATAGGTGATCGTGGCATTGCTTCCAAGCACATAAGTTGGGTCGGTGTCATCGGCACGGACGTTTATGATCACAAACGCAAATATAAAAAGCATTACGGAAGAAATCAGGAACAGCGGTGTCTTTGTACGTAAGATGCTTTTTTTATCTTCATCCATCCGTATCTCCCTTCTAAAAAGGCAGCTTGTAAAGCCACGGCATAAGCCCCGTATAGTCTATCATGATGCCGCGGGAAGTATTGCTGCAGTTCAGGCACCCGTAGGAGTCCGAAAGCCCGTTGGAATTAAAGAAGAAATCGGTCCATTCTCCGAGCTTATAATCCATATACAGTTTTCCGAGTACACTCCTCGTAAAAAGCGTTCCCGACTCATATCCGCGTCTTACGGGATACAGATACCCGTAGGTATCCTGATCGTCGCCGGATGTGAAGCCTTTTTCAAGCGGTATGTCGGATATCACTCTCAAATGTGCATAGACCTTGCAGTTATAATCCCCGGCATACCAGTATACACCCGAAACATCCGCACTCACATTATCGCATTCGATGATCGTCCTGTTTTCGATGCAGTGGACGATATAGTCTTCAAGCTCCTCTTCCGTCAGATATTTTTTCATGACCTTCTGCCATTCCTTATCATTTTTTACCGTCCTGTAATCAACGTTCAGCGCATAGGTATAAAACTCTTCGGAGCTTAAGGCAAGAAGCTTAGGCGTTTCGTCATTTCTGTAGCAGTCAAGGAAAATATTGGAACGGTACGGGAAGGAGTCTCCCGGATATTTCAAAGCATTAAACTCCCCGATCTCACAAGGGTATACAAAGGAAAAGTTTGTACGTTCCATTCTTTCCGAAAGCGTATCCGCCCCAATGCCTTTTCCTTTCTCAAAGAAGCTTTTCGTGATCCCGTTAAAGCCGGTATCATAGTATTCATTTCCGTAGGAGTCAAGGATATAAGGATAATACTCCGCGTTCCGGGGAAGGTTTCCCGTTCTTGTCACCTGATAGTCTTCTGACAGCTTAACTCTTTTTCCCCAGTTAAAAAGTCTTGTTACGATCAGGGCCGCTCTCTTTGCATCCAGTTTCTTTTTAGGTTCAAGGAGCCTTAAGTGTGAATAGGGTTTGGGCGATTTCCCTTCAAGGTATCCTCTGATATATGCCTTTGCGAGAGCGTTTTTCCCTGCAGCCGTTTTGACCTTCCCGATATCGGCAATCCTGTTTTCAATTACATATTTTACATCAGCGGCTTCTATTTCCCCGTAAAGCATTTCTTCCGCTTTGGAGATGATAACGGCCGCGTCGCCGACAGTCACAGCCTTCTTATACTTTTTTATGTCGGAAACAGCCATAAGCTTTAGTTTGACGGCAACCGCGCAGACCGCAGCTTCTTTTTTTGTCAGTTTGTATTTTGACGCATATTTGGTAATTGTCCCGGATTTTATCTTTTTCCCGTTTACACTGACCGTTTTTTTTCCCGATATGATACTGATATTATTCTTTATCCCGATATCTGTCCTGCTGCCCGAAGCCTCAATCTCGTTTACCAGACTCTCCATGAATTTTAGTCCGGTCAGCTTTTCCTCCGCCCTTACGGGTATGCATGAAGGCGCACATACCGTTAATGCGAACACCAGTGCTATCACAATTATCCTTCTCTTTTTCATAGTGCTTTTCCTTTCATTCTCCGTTTGTTATCCCATTCGCTGTTTGTCATCCTGAGCGACAGCGAAGGATCTTATTTTGCATGCTTTAAAGGATTCTTCGCTTCGCTCAGAATGAACCTGTATCAAATAACCTCTCCTTTATAAAAGCTCCGGAAGCCCTGTATCCGTCGTAGGTTCCATATTCCATGGGATATCCGGAAAAGAATGCAGTAAATGAAATCTCTCCGTTTTCCCCGTCCGGGATGAACCCGGATCTGTGATAGTTTTCATAGGGAGCACCTGTTTTTCCCGCTTCAAAAGTATAAACATAGTATCCTCCGTTAAGCCTGATCATCAGTACCGGTATGTACTGCTGCACCCCGGCTCTTTTGTCAGGATGACCGGTAATCCCGAGAGATGCATACAGCGAATAATAAAATGCATCGATTACTCTTTCTTCGGTCATACCATCAAATACGGTACCCGACGCTCTTAACTCCCATGCGGCTGCATTTACGGCATCGTCTATGATGCTCTCCATCCTTAAACGTTCCTTTTCATAACGTCTGTTTTTGGAAATGCCGGCATCGGTGAGCACTATGACGCTTATCGCAAACACCGCGAAAAACATGGTAAAATGGTAAATCTTCATGCGGCTCTCCTATTGTATACATCTTACGACAGAGCAGACGGCTCCCATATGATCCGATATCTTAAGGAAAACTGTGTCGTACGGATATAACTCAGGCTCCGCGTCCGGTTCAATCTGTATAAGCCGTCCCCCACCTTTTCTAATGACCGATATCTCAGCGCTGTATCCGCCTTCTCCTGTCAGATACCCGTTTAAAAGAGCCATATGCTTGTCTCCGATATAGCCGTCTTCGTCTATGCTTTCCATAAAATCTCCCGCAGCTTTCGCCAACCCGGTCTCACCGATATCCTTTGACAGAGAAAGTCCCCACAGGACAGGAAATATAAAAAGAACGATTATCATGATGAAAACATCCGTCATCTTACCCAGCAGCTCCACTATTTACCTCCGCATCGTTTTCTTTACTCTTTATCATACAGTAACATCTTGCCGCACATAAAAACTCACCGGCAAACATCTCCCCGGCAGACTGCCCGATGATATCCCGAAAAACCTGTTCACGGGCTTTACCGCTTTTGCCATCTTTCTTCAGCGCATTTTCGACAAGCTCCACGACCGGTTCTCCCGCCAAATTTCCGTCCCAGTTTTCCTCTCCATTTTCGAACTTATATCTGTATATATGCATTTTCATCTCTTTTTCCGTACTCATCAGTGCATCCTTTGGTATAAAGCTTTCGGAAAACAGGTTTCCGGGCATATCACGGTAGGAGCTGCCCTTTCTTAAATATACGGCTATCCTTAGTATCCGGTTATACAGTATCCTCCGTTCCGGTTTTCTTTTTCCAAAGGCCAGTTCCCCAAATACCTTCCCGTCAGAAGTCTCTGAGCCCAGAAACATGTTTGTTAAAGCAACTGACAGATTTATGCTTCCTAAGACCAGCAGTATCAGCCTCACTATCAGGCCGTTCACTGCTGCTGCCATGGCAAAAGCCGCTATCCCGAATGCCAGGTTGAATATGAGCCCGCCGCACACTAGAAGAAGAGGGTTCTTTTTTTCATCCTCAGAGTACATCATGCACTGTCCGACAGCCGTGTTTTTATATTTTCTTATCCTCAAGGCACCCCCGATATGTTCAACCGAAAAACCCAGTATCTCAATATGGAGAAACCGGTAGCCTGTGACCAGTCCGAACAGCAAGTGCCCCAGTTCATGGATCAGGATCGTCAGAATAAACATAAGCCTCCCGTAAGCCCCGCCACGATCATTAGAAATATTGCGACTGCCGTACAAAACATGACTGCCGCCACGGCTTTCTCTGCCATTTCCGTAAACTCATCCATAAATATATCCTCCGCTTACCTTTTCTCTTACAGGCACGTAAGAATCCCAGAACATATTGGCCAGGGCTTCTCCGAAGCTTGTTCTTAACGGATCCGCGGTAATGCTTACAAGGCAGTGCCTTACGTCGATGCTTCCTCCGCCCGTAAGTTCCGCCATGATCTCCTCCGTGTATCTGACGGTTATGACCTTTTCGCTTTTCCCGACGAGCACAGTTCCCACCTCGATCTCGATGTCATGGGGTATGCCCGATATCGCAATCCCTGCCCTGAGTGCTTCAATGTGCTCCAAGGTTATCCGGCCGTCACTGCGTATTTTTGCAAATGTCTCGTCAAGTGCAGCCTGTACGGCATTTTCCTCACGTTCCGCAAGGCTCAGCCCCTTGTACTTTACCGGAAGCAGTACAAGCGAAACGACCGCGATAAGCCCTGCGACATATCTTCCGATCAAGCCCTAACCTCCTAATGCTGGGTAAACTCTATGTTTACGACAAGACCGTTGCTGTTTTTGTATACCTTGCCTCTGTAGGACGCATTCTCATTGATATGTGATTTGCTTGTCAGTATCGTTTCCTGAGTCGAACCCGCATACTGATTCCCGGACGGCGTTATGGTCTTGTTGTCAATTGTCGTCACCGCTGTTTTATTGTTTGCATTGCTGTAATTGGTCCCCGAAGGATCCTCCTTGGTTATGACCGTTACCGAAACGTATTCCGTCTGGCACATTTCATTGATGACCGCTATAACCTTAGAGCCCGATACGTCAAGCCCGTCATACATGGTGGCGCTTATCTCCGAATAATCGCTCATCAGTTGTGTGTACTGTGTGGTGCCTCCGTTGATCGTACTCTTTGAAGAGTTGGCCATATACAGTGCAAGTGCACTTAAGATGACTGAAATTATGACCGTAACCGCCAAAACAAGTCCTTTTACTCCTATTTCAACATTATTTCTCGATCTCATAGCTTTTTCCTTTCATTTCTTTGTAAATTCCACGTCGGTTATTATCCCGTTTTTGTTACGTTTTACATGGCATATCCACTTTGTGACCGGATTAACGTACTCGCTGTTTTCCGGATCCCTTAGCTTTAATGCCGCTTCATAATTCTTGTAGGTCCTGCTGTTGCCTGACGTACCCTTCAGCACGATCCTGATGTCGGCCTCTTCACCGGAATATGTGTTCTCCAGATTTTTGAGACAGAAATTTACCACGTCTGCTCCGGATACAGTAAGGCCGTCAAGCTTTACAATATCGGAATTCTTTATCTCCTCCGTCCTGTCACTGATATATTCCGAGGAGATATTTGCCATCTCCCTTGCCGATATGAACTGCGATATCATAAGGGAAACCAGCAGTACCGAAAGCAATACCGATACGGCAAGCAGGAGAGCCCGCGGCGCTATCTCTATCGCGCAGGACCGGTGCGTCATATTTGTCCCGCTATTTTCTTTCGTGCCCGGTCTGTTTGTAATTTTAAAGTCTGTTTCCACCTGTATATCATCCCCCTTTCTTAACGGTCTCAGAAATTTCAGAGCTTTAGTCCGCCCTGGTATTCGTTAAATATCTGCATTGAGCGTACCATGAAAGGACAGAGCAGATATCCGAAGAGTATCAGACCGCCGGGCAGGACTGCGATGACCGCTCCGAGCATACCTTCGGTATCAAGAAGTATCCTTCGGTCAAGCTTCCTGTTTTCCTTAAAATTTTCTATTTCCGACGAAATCTCCTCAAACGCATCCTCTATACCGATCTCATCTGCCATCATGAAGCTGTCGGTCAGATTTCTCCATTCATGAGATTTATCCGCTTCGTACAGGCGCGAAAGCGCTTTTTCACCGGAGATGCTGTACTCGTCTATGCACTGTTTTATGGCCGGCCTGAATATTTCGGAAAATCTTTCCATTTCCTCCAGGATATAGAACGCAGAAACTCCGGGGACTTTTTTCAACATATGTATGATGCTCTGATACTGCATTATCTCATCCCTTATCCTGCCCTCGATAAGAGCTTTCCTGAAAAGCAGGGCAATGTCCGGAAAACTGAAAAGCACAAGTGCGGTAATAAGAGCCAGCACAATATCCACAGGTCCCATGTATTCTTTCCTGTACTTTTCGATTCTTTTAAGTATCTCCTCCGCGGCAGGAACGGCTACCGTTTCCGTTTTAATATCCTTTTCCGCAAGAAGCCTTTCAGTCAGTTCCGCTTTATCAATATTAAGCCCCCTATCAAGGATATACGCCGTATATTCCGGTATAAGCTTTTCCATTGCACTCAGCTGTCTGGAATCTGCGACCGAGGTCAGCTGCGAGATGTCCGAGGTATCATATTTATAAATCCTCGCCGATTCCGCATGACCCATGGAAAAAATAATCATTGCCGCGATAAAGCCGGCAAAAAGGTAGATCAGCTTTAAGCTGTAGAAGGTTTTTACTTTATAGGCCTGACAAAGATGCTTCAGATCCTCCGCGATCCTGTCGAGCTTTTTTCCCGATAAAGCCATGACTGCGCTTACTATCCTTTCCCAGACAGCAAGCCCCGTCAGTCCCGCCGCGATCGCATGCTTCTTTTTCCCAAGCTTTTCACCGTCGCGTAATTCCAGAAGCGCACTGTAGCATATAAAGGATACAAAGATAAGAACCGTTTTCGCTATCGCGCCCACATATCCGTTGTAAAAAAGATTCAGCGAAGGTATTGTGGAAACTCCCCATAAGGCTACGAATGGCACCGCAAGTACCGGAAGCACCGCGGTATACATTAACCCCGAAAACCGATGCCTTTTTTCCGATATGAACCTTGCCTCCTCTTCTATGTCATATTTAAGATGCATGCAGGAGTTCAAGAATACAGAACCGTTTTCATCCTCGATATCCCCGTTCTCCTCCACCAGCCTTGCAAGAGTCAGGAAAAGCTTCAGATGCTTATGATAACCGCCGTTTAAAAACGCATTCACCTCAGATACGGGATCCGCCGCATTCAGACAAGCCGCCATAGCCCTTATATGTCCGCGCATTATCCGGTCGGAATCCGGCTCGGCCATGACAAGAGCATCCTTGATCGAACCTGTCTTGTAATAGTAATGACGTACGGTTCCGAGAAAAGAATCAAATCCCTTCAAAAACCTTATCTCAAGCTTTGTTACTGCCGATGACAGGAACTCCATATAATAGAAATATGCCATGTAAATTGCCGAAATCAATGTAAACCATGACGGAGCCGTAAAAAATACGACACAGAACGTGACAGTCGACGCTATATAAATCTTTAGAACACACCCCGCAGCCTTTGCCGTACACTCCTTGAGATTCCCGTTAAGATATACCCTGTACCGCTTAAGCACGCTGTTTAATAAAGGAAGGCAGACCGGAAACCTTTCAAGGAAGTCATAAAGCCCGACAAGCATATCCTCAGTAGTTGTCTTCCTTTTTTCAAATACACCGATACTCCTGTCTCCGGATTTATGTTTCTTCATGATCATCACCTCCGGAAATCCCTTCGTCTGCCGCAGTTCTTTGCTTTTTTGCGTAAGCTTCCCATTTTTCAAGCTCCTGCTGCCCGACCTTTTCCGATATCCTTTTCTTTGTAATATCCGACAGATCTCCGGTAAGCCGGTATTCCGGTTTTTCCCTGTCAAACTCTATGATATTTGACGTTCTGTAAAGTCTTTTGTCGGTACTTCTTGAAAAGAATTCCCTGCAGGACTCGGTCAGACCCTCCGGATATTCCTTCCTCTCCTCCGGAATGATCTCGGTTATCCTTTCTATGTAAAACCTTCCTTCATGGTCATGTACCATATGGATATCAAAATTCAGGATATCAACCACCTGTTTTTCCGCAATCCCGACATCCGCTATGCCGAACTCAGAGACGAGCGCATTTCTCAGATATTCTATAAGCTTATCCGTGGTCTCATGATGCAGCGTCGTCACCGCCATCCTTGAACCTGACTGAGCAACCTGTATATATGCCCCGGCAATCTTTGGTTCATTCACTTCTCCTACTATCAGTATGTCCGTATCCATCTTCTTGGTTCCGGTAATGATGTCATATATCGTGAAATCACCGCGTTCCTGCATCATATGTATGTTTCTTTCCGGATAGACATTGTTCAGGTTGAGTTCAAACGAGCTTTCGGCAACCCTTATCGTGTATCCGGGATTCATGAAGCCCACCAGTGATTTTAACAGAGTTGTCTTTCCGCCGCCCATGGGTCCCGATATGCAGAAATTGGTCTCTCCCTTCGTGATCAGCCTTAAGAGCTCTATGACCATATCGTTGTTTTTATGGACAAGAAGCGTTTCTATGCGTCTTGCATTTGAAGACTTGAACTTCCTTACATAAAACGCCCATCCATCCGATACCGGGGGCCGCGCAGCGACTATACGCGAACCGTTTTTCAGAGTTCCGTGTATCACCGGATTCTTACGGCTTAAGGATTTCCTTATATTGTACCTGTATATGTTTTTAACGACTCTCTCAAGGTTTTCCTCCCTTTTAAACGAAAGGAATTTAAGCCTTATGAGCTTTCCGTGAAGGACGCAGTAAACCGTATCATAGTTCATGCTGAAGGACTCGTCTTCATGTTCCCTTAACAGCTCCTCCATGTAGTTGTACTCTATACGGCTCCTGCCTCCGACACCCGCAGACACTCCGTCTATCGATTCATCCATTATCAAAACGTCCGCACAGTCATGTCCGTAAAGCTTCTGATAGCATCTCTGTACAAGCATGTCCAGCCTGTCATCAAAGTTTCCTCCGGAATAATATTCTTCAAACGCCTTTTCCACATCCTCTTCATCGATATGGTACGGCGTCCCCTGAAATTCATCTGCCTTCGGCTCGCACCATCCGAAATCCCGGGCCATTTCCGCAAAAACTCCTCCCCCGAGTTTTTTTAAGTATATGACATACATGTATTCGAATTTATCCTGGGCACTCATCCTCGAGGGTGAATTGAATGGTATGATCCTGTTTATGTTTTCTTCGTTTATCCCCGCCTTTTTGACCAGCAGCTCTTTTAAGTATTCCTTCAGGTATTCCCTGTCCCCGGCATCTCCCAGGCATGCTTCACGGATTGATTTTTTAAGCCTGATCTGCTGTTTTTCTCTTTTCAGCGTTTCGGCCCTGTTAAGATTCAGCTCGGAATAATCACTGTTTAAGATATCATTTATCATGATCCTGCATTCTTCAAAAAGCCTGTCCTGGTTCCAGTCCCCTTCCTTAAGGGTAAGAACGGCGGTTCTGTTCTTTTTTGACCGGTCCGAAACCAGAAGCAGTATCATCGGGATCATTAGCAGTATAAGCCCCGCGGCTACTCCAAACATTCCTTCCCCCCTGTCTTTTTTCCCGAAAGCTCCTCCGCGAACAGGCACAGCTTATCCACAGTCTGTTTCAGCGTCATAAAAAAGTAGTCGTTATATGCGGCGTTTTCATCAGTAAGATTAAGGCTTAAGTATTTCATCACCTTCTCATCGCATATGGCGTCTCCGTATTGCGGATCGTGCGGGATCTCTCCCGAATTATGCTTCTGTATCTTCTTATATATATGTCGCAGGTTACTCAGGCTGTATTTGCTGTCCCTGTCATAATCGCCGAAGAGATAAAAAACCTTCTTGTTTTTGAATCTTTCGTTCTCAAAAAAGCTGTCTAGAAGATATCTGTCCTGTCTCAGCGTGACAATGACCATGTCGCACTCCTCGATCACCTTCATCGAGTACTCGTTGTCACCGGAATTTGTGTCGATAAGGACTATGTCATAGTATTGCTCTATGATCGATATGATATGTACGATCATGCTTTTTACAAGACTGCTCTCATAGCCTGCCCTGCTGCTCGTCTTTGTGCCCGCGAGCAGAAAAAGATTGTCGCTTATCCTTATGGAACAGTCCGATATCTTTTCCCCGTCAACATTTCCGGATTTAAAATGCCGGAGCACCGCGTCTATCCCGGTATCCCTGAAAAAATCGCCGTTGTTTACATTCCCCAGCAGCGGTCTTTCAAGATTGTTCAGGTTGTAATGCGTGTGTGTAACCATGATCTTCTTTCTTTTAAGCTCCGATAATGTTATCGCTGTTGCCAGAAGGCTTGCCGTCGCTCCGGTGCCGTGCAGCGGGCTCCAGAAAGCTATTTTCATACGATCCCTCCCTTTGATGCCCTTGCATAGGCTTTTTTTAGGGCTTTACCATCCGTTTCCGGATATATGAACAGAACTGTTTCACAGAGAAGCTTCTCCATTTCCCCCGACACGGAATCAAAACGGTAAATGTCGCTGTATTCCGTCCGCAAGGCGTTTCTACGATCTCTGATGTTATACGGAACGGCAAAGACCTTCCCGCAGTTAAACTTATCCGCAATGAGCCCCGTCCGCTTCGCTGCGATCCCCGTATAATCCTTAATGATCAGCATGTTCTCTCCCTTTATGTCCATTGTATCCAGCAGATCGAGATTCCTTTTTGATTCATCGGTTATGAATATGCACGGTTCGTTTTCCGAGACATATCCGGAAATATCGTAGAGCTTTATGATACAATCCGAGCTTTCAAGCTCCGCGGATTTCCCCTGTCTGTCACCGTTTCCGAAGGTATAGCCTATCCCCCTGTAATCAAGCACGAAATCCGACGGCTCGATATCCTTCAGATGCGGGATAAGCGGATATATCCTGTGTCCGCAGGTATGGTCGCAGACGGTTGTCTTATATCCTAAGTTCTGGACGATCCTTATCAGATAAAGTACTATGTCCTCGAAATGCCCGCCCACTATGCTTATTTTTCGTTTTTCGCTTAATCCCATACGGAACCTCCGTGTTCTATGCCTGATTCACCTTCTGTGCGCGTCCTGCTTTCATAGGCGGGTACATCCCCTGACAGATATGAAAACAGTGAGTCCTCGAGCCTGAGCCTTTCCTCTAAAGAAACCGTTCCCGTCATTATGTTTTCTATGTTGGGATTATCCATGATGAGCTTTGAAAGCGGAACTGAAGGAATATAATTAACCTCGGACGCTGTAACCTTTTCGGGTGAAATGTATTTTGTAAGATAGATATGTGAACCGCCGTACCTGTAAGTATCTGTGAGCGCGGAATCAAGGAAGAGCATCTCCTCCTCCGACATCTGCATGTAAACCTTTTTTCTCTGTTCATCAAGATGTATGACCTTTTTCTTTGACGCAACGATATAGTCAGTTCCGTCCGGGAAGCGTAATCGTACATCGACATAGTCATGCTCGCCGATATTTGCCGGGATGATTATGAAATCAAACTCCGCTTCCTTCAAGTTAACCAAAACGTTTTCCGTGGCAAGCAGGTTCTTTGTTATCTCCGTTCCGGGCTTTATATCCACGAGCACGCTTTTTCCCAGATCGGACTCTGCCGCGTATACCGGCATATTGCTTATGATCTCGTATTGTTCAAGCATCTCCGGTTTAAGCACGGTCCCCGCCGGTATGTACTCCTTTGCCCGGTATGCAGTTCCCGTATATGAGACAAGCCTGTCCCTAAGCTCGTTTATCGTTTCCCTGCTTGCTTCTTCGGCGTCGTCCCGGGCATTTTTAAACATATAAAAAGTAACTCCGAAGGAACACAAAAGAAGTATGATCGTAAGGACAAACAATACTCCCTTTATGTTCACTTTGGATATTTTCCTGACTCTTCTCCTCATCAGGCAAACTCCTCCCGTGTGCAGACTGCGGGTATAATACCTAAAGCTTTTATTTTTCTCCGAAAAATGGCACGAAAATAAAAGCCTCACAGCCGTCTTAAGTTGTTAATTGGAATAATGCGACAGATAAGCGTAACGCTTATCCAAAAAAAGAATAATATTGCTGAAAAAGTATTATATAGATAAACAGATGCATGGGTGTTACCAGCCACCCGTGCATCTGTCATTATACATTATAATGTACTGTTTGTAAAGGATTATTTACTATTTTTACAATATTTGTATACCGTTGGCAAGTGCTTCCTTTTTCATGTCATCGGGCCATACTGAGGAATGAACCTCTCCGATATGTGCCTTTCTTAAGAAGTACATGCACATTCTCGACTGTCCGATACCGCCGCCGACAGTATAAGGCAGTTCCTTATTTAAGATTGCTTTCTGGAACGGAAGCTCCGCACGCTCCTCGCAGCCTGCAAGCTTTAACTGGGAAGCAAGTGAAACCTCATCCACTCTTATACCCATTGAAGAAATCTCAAAGGCCGAATCAAGAACGGGATAATAAACAAGGATATCTCCGTTTAAATCCCAGTCATCATAGTCGGGAGCACGTCCGTCATGCTTTTCGCCGCCCTTGAGCTCCTTGCCTATCTGCATAAGGAATACCGCTTTTTTAAGACGGCAGATGTTATTCTCTCTCTCCTTGGGAGTTGCGTCCGGCCACATGTTTTCAAGCTCCTGTGTGGTCACGAAGCTTATCTCCTCGGGAAGTATCTCTTCGATGTAAGGATATTTGTCCGCAATGTAATGCTCCGTATCCTTTAACGCCTGATAAATACGTCTTACAATAGACTTAAGTGTCTCCGTATTCCTCTCGTCCTTCAGTATGACCTTTTCCCAGTCCCACTGATCTACATATATCGAATGGTAATTGTCAAGTTCCTCGTCTCTCCTGATCGCGGTCATGTCGGTATAAAGTCCCTCGCCGTAGCCGAAACCGTAATCCTTAAGAGCCATCCTCTTCCACTTTGCAAGTGAATGAACAACCTCAACGCTTGCATTGTCAATATCCTTTATATTAAATGAAACGGGGCGTTCAACTCCGTTCAGGTTATCGTTAAGTCCGGATTCGGGTCTTACAAACAGGGGTGCGGATACTCTTGTGAGATTAAGCTGTTTTGCAAGCTGACGCTCAAAATGATCCTTTATATATTTGATTGCATGCTGAGTCTCTTTTATGCTCAGCTTCGAGGAATAATCCTCCGGTATGATAAGCTTTGACATATGTTTTCGTCCCTTCGGGGACTTCCTTTCCTTATCCTTATAAAATACGGACAATATTCGAGGTGTTACAAAAACACTTTTTTATTATGCCACTTTCTTTTTCAAATTTCAAGAACTTTTTTATATCATCATAAAACGTTATAATCCCACCGGCTGCTTCATTACAAGCAGCTCACTCATTACGGAAGCATTCGAGGTTTTCCTGCGTGGAAAGAAAACCGTTACTGTATCTCCTGTCCCGGGTCACTTCTATGTCAAACCAGTCGGGCTTTACGAATCTGCCGGCCGCCTCTACGCTTTCAAATTCAACCTCGGCGAATATAAGGCCTTCAAGCTTTCCGTGGAACACATCAAGCTCTATCCGGTACTCTTTTCCCATGGATTCATAGGGAATGATATATCTGGTCTTCGCTATGACATTCCCGTCGACCTTGGTCCTTAAATGCTCATACGCTTCCTGCGTCAGCGGTGCTTCAATCTCCTCGTTGCAGATCGGTGCGTCCTTTTCCTTCCGATTCTTCTTCAACTTGTAGGTGAAGATATAATCGTCATTGCTTTTTCTTATCCTCAGAACCGGGGAACGGTTCAGATAGCCCTGCTCTATCTCCTTCTTCTTATACCTGTCCAGATCCTCGGGCAGTCTTTTTATCAGATATTTGTGCTCTATCTCCATGGTGGTCTCCTGAAATGTGTTTGTAGCCGCTGATGCTAACGGATTGCTCCGCTGCAAACATTATTATATAAAAAACTATCAAAAAAGTAAATAGAGGATATTTACACGTTTGTGAATATATAATCCCGACATTTGACACGTTCGTGAAATTTACTGTTGACACGTTCGTTCCTATGTGGTATACTATAGCAAAACGAAAATATCCCCCACCTCTTAGTGTAGCGAAGATGGGGAGATATCTTTGTTTCAGGCGGGGTTCAAGCCTCGACTGAAACGAGATTCGGAGCATCATTTTTTATACCGAGGAAACACCGAAGGCGTTTTCGAGGTGACATTAACTCGAAAACAGGTAGATTTTGAGAACATTCGTGTACTAAAAGGAGGTTTCAGCATGGCAGCAACCATCAGAAAAGACGCACCCTACAAGGCTTTTGCCGAAAGGCTCACCGCGCTTCGCACAAACGCCGGCATGACACGCGCGGAGCTTGGCGATAAGGTGGGCGTGGCAGGCCGTTCCATAATAAATTACGAAAACGGTGAACGCATTCCCTACGGTGACGTTTGCGCAAAGATGGCAGAGGTATTCGGCATAACTACCGACGAGCTTCTGGGCATTGAGAACTCCGCTCTCGCCATGGCGCGTGAGGAGGCTATTGACCGCATGCGCGACATAAACGGGAAATCCGGCGCCGAGCGCCTGCAGCAGGTATATGCCGACGCAGCAAACCTTGCCGGAGGAGACTTAAGCGACGAACAGCTTCTTGAGTTTTCCCTCGAGATGAGCAAGATGGCCATGCTCGCCCAGCAGCGTTTAAGAGAACGGCACAGCGGTAAGAAATATCAGTCCACAGTAACAGAAAAAGCCGAACAGACAAAGATTGCCGTAAAGGCCATTGACGACGCCATCATCGCCATGAATACACCCTGATGGGACCGACCGCTTTTAAATCCTTTAAACAATCCTTCACAGGAGGTTTACCTTGATAAGCAACAGTATTTTTTCAATCATAGAAGATAAAATAAAACAGGCCGGTTCTTCCGATCCACGTGAGGTTGCCGATCACTTCGGCATACTTGTGGTCGACCTTTTCGGTACCATTGCGGGATATGCCACACACTACTCTTTTCTCCCCGTAATAGGACTTAACCGAAAGCTTGATGACATGTGGTACATGTTCGGCGGCTGGCATGAACTCACCCATATATTTGACGGGCACATCTATGAGAGCTCCTTTACCAACGGACATTACGACAACGGCTTCTTTTCACAGAGCGTCGACAGCCGTACCGTCTCCGTTCACGAGAAGACTGCCAATCTTGTCTCCGCAAACGTCACCATATCCGACGAGGATGTTTTCAGGGTAACAGGCTATAACACCCCGTCCATGTGCTCATACCGTGAGCTTAAAGCCATACAGAAGGAGCTTACGCAGACCTTTAAGCAGCTGCAGTCTTCCGCAGATTCTCCCATCGTCAGGACGAAGCTACAGGAGCTTCGCAGGCAGCTTGAGAAGACCGGTTCCTCCATAGCCGATCTTGAATTTGATATAATGCTGTCCGATTCTTATAAGAGCTTTTCAGATATGGCTGAGGAGCTCGGCATATCCGAACGCATACTGCATTACAAACTTGAAGCGATGCGGCTCCGCGGGATCGATATTGACCGTCAGGAGCTTGAGCACTATGATACGATGTTCGCCGGGGCTATATGATCAGGAGACATTATTATGGGATCACATGAGGACCGGGCATATATCGCCATAGATATGAAGTCCTTCTATGCTTCCGTGGAGTGTGTCGCACGAGGCTACGATCCTCTCACGACCAATCTGCTGGTCGCAGACGACGGCAGGAGCGACAAGACTATCTGTCTGGCCGTTTCACCGAGCCTCAAGGCTATCGGAGTGCCGGGACGCCCGAGACTTTTTGAAGCCAAGAAGGCCATATCGGATTATGAGCGAAGGACCCATACCAAGGTAAAATATATTACGGCCATACCGCGTATGGCTCTTTACGAAAAAGTTTCCGCACAGATATTTTCGATCATCCTCCACTACGCCGCACCGGAGGATGTTCATGTATACAGCATTGATGAAAGCTTCATAGACGCCACTCCCTATCTCTACAGATATACGGAGGAGGCCGCCGCGCAGCAGCTTCATCCCGCGCACGTCATGGCTATGACCATAATCAGGGAAGTACTCCGCGCCACGGGGATCACCGCCACCGTCGGCATAGGTACAAACCTTTATCTGGCCAAGGTCGCCATGGACATAGTTGCAAAGAAAGCGAAACCCGACGCTGACGGAGTCCGTATCGCCGAGTTAAACGAAGACAGCTATAAATATCTTCTCTGGGATCACAGACCTCTCACCGATTTCTGGATGCTCGGTCCGGGTAAAGCCCGCAGGCTTGAGAACGCCGCAATGTATACCGTAGGCGATATAGCCGAGCGTTCGCAGTGGGATGAGGACTGGTTTTACAAGCATTTCGGCATCGACGCAGAAATACTCATATCACACGCCTGGGGTCACGATCCCGTGACCCTTCATGATATAAAAGACTATCGTTCCGATAACCACAGCCGCTCATCCGGTCAGGTACTCCCGCGCCCTTATAAGTTTGACGAAGCACGTAACGTGTTCTCGGAGATGATAGACGGTCTATGTGCGGATCTGTTTTCCCGCTCTCTTATATCCCCGCGTTTTTCCTGGTGGGTTTCCTACGATTACAAATCACTCGAAGCGGTACCCGACTATGACGGCGATATATGCATGGATTTTTACGGGAGGATGCACCCAAAGCACAGCAACGGAACCGTAAAGATGCCGTTTGAGACCAACTCCGTCTCTACCGTTGCGCCCCTCCTGCTCTCCTCATTTGACAGCAGAACCGACCACCGCCTTCTATTCCGCCGTCTCGGCGTATGCGCGGATGATGTCAGTGACAGCGGCGGATGTTACCAGTTAAGTTTTATCGTTGATTATAATGCTTTGCAGAAAGAACAGCAGCTTCAGCTTGCTCTCTCTGAAGTCAGGTCCAGATACGGCTCCAACAGTATTTTTAAAGGGAAAAACCTTTTGGAAGGAGCTACGCAGCTTGAAAGGAACTCACAGATAGGCGGTCACAGGGCATAGCGAAAGGATCATGCTTATGGAAGAAAAAGCCAATACAGACAGGCTTGGATATATGAAAATGCCTGAAAACTTCAAATACCGTTCCGTTCTTTTAAAAGGCAGACCGAAGCATAACGGGCTTGACGACTTCTCCGCCAAGCATCCGCCCATGCCGGTCTCAAAATGGGCAAAAATCTTCTCTCCCTTTGACGCCCTGCGCGGTTTCGGGGATGAGATCAGACAGAAAGAAAAATCTTCGGAGGACGACTGATGTGCTGCAGATATTATATGGAAATGTCTCCCGAGCTGCGTCCGTATGTACAAGCGGCAAATATGAGCAGGCTCGGCTTAAAGATGATAGCAAGACTCGGAAAACCTCTTGTGACCAAGGGGGAAGTCCGCCCCTGCGACATGGTTCCCGTCATCGCTCCCAACAGCAGCGGACAGAGATCCGTTTATCCCATGATATGGGGCTTTAACGTAACAGGGCTTGATAAGCCAGTGATAAATGCAAGAGTTGAGACCGCCCACGAAAAAAAAGCCTTTAAGGAGGCCTGGACATCACACCGCTGCATAATACCCGCATCCTGGTATTTCGAATGGGCTCCGTCAAAGGACGGTAAATCAAAAGAAAAGGATAAGTATGCCCTTCAGCCGTCCGGTGCATCCGTTACATACCTTGCAGGTATATACCAGATGCAGCAGTACAGGGAGCTTACTTATCCCGTATTTACAATACTCACCAGAGAGCCGTCCGAGGAGCTTCGAAAGATCCACGACCGCATGCCTCTTATACTTCCGTCATCCGCCATAGATGACTGGATAAATCCAAAATCCGATGTTGACAATCTGCTAAAGCTTGCCGTTACCGACCTTGTCGCCGAAAAAGCTTAAGCCAGCTTTTTGATAGCTGCACCAACCTCATCAAAGAGCTTGTCAGCGTCTTCCATGGATGTACCCTTGATACCGTAATAGAACTTTATCTTTGGTTCCGTACCTGAAGGTCTCACGCAGCACCATTGATCGTTTTCAAGAACATAGTAAAGAACGTTCGACTCAGGAAGATCTGTCTTTCCTTCGGTTCCGTCAACCAGGTTCTTTACTGTATGAAGCTTATAGTCCCTAGCCTCCAGAACCTTAAATCCGCCGAGCTCGGTAATAGGATTTTTCCTTAAGTTATCAAGGATGCCGGCTATCTTTTCGGCACCGTCCGCACCCTTCATGGTTACCGAAACGGCTCCCTCACGATAGTAGCCGTACTCCTCGTACATTTCTACCATTCTGTCCCAAAGGCTCTTTCCCTGAAGCTTGTTATAAGCTGCTGCCTCACAGAGTCCCATAACGGCCGCACATGCATCCTTATCCCTTGCATGCGTACCTATAAGACATCCATATGACTCCTCATATCCGAATACGTAATTATAATCCTTTACGCCCTGTTCAAAAAGCTTTATCTGCTCTCCGATATACTTGAAACCGGTAAGGCACTCTATAAGCGTACATCCGAACTTACGTGCAACAACATCGCACATATTTGTCGTAACAATGGTCTTTATAACAGCAGGATTTGCAGGAAGAAGCCCAAGCTCCTTACGTGCATTAAGCTGATAATCACAGAGCAGTGTTCCGCTCATGTTTCCGGTAAACGCCATGTACTCGCCGGTCTTGGAATCCTTTGCATAAACTCCGAGCCTGTCTGCGTCCGGGTCGGTTGCGAGAACCAGATCCGCATTTACCTTTTCCGCAAGCTCAAGCGCAAGCTTGAATGCGGCCTTGTCCTCGGGATTGGGATAGCCGACGGTCGGGAAATCCCCGTCCGGAAGCTCCTGCTCGGGGACAACATATACCTTCTTAAATCCAAGCTCCGAAAGCACTCTTCTTACCGGCAGGTTTCCCGTGCCGTGAAGAGGCGTATATACTATAGTGATATCTTCCGCAACCTTCTTTATGACTTCAGGCCTTAATACGAGCTTCATGAGCTCCTCGTTGTACCTGTCGTCTATATCCTTACCTATTATATGGAAAAGACCTGCATTAACGGCATCCTCCTCGGACATGGTCTTTAAGGAAAGATAATCGGTTATCGCATTAACCTCGTTTATAATCCTGGTATCCCAAGGAGGAGTTATCTGTGCTCCGTCCTCCCAGTAAACCTTATATCCGTTATACTCCGAAGGATTGTGGCTGGCAGTGATGACTATGCCCGCGATACATCCCAGCTCCCTTACAGCAAACGAAAGCTCGGGAGTGGGTCTTAAAGAATCAAAAAGATAGGTCTTGATACCGTTAGCATTAAGGCAGAGCGCTGCTTCCCTGCTGAACTCCACAGACATATGTCTTGAATCATAAGCTATGGCTACACCCTTGTCCTGTCCGCCTTCACGTAAGATGACATTGGCAAGACCCTGTGATGCTTTACGAACGGTATAGATATTCATCCTGTTCGTTCCGGCACCGATCACACCGCGAAGCCCGGCAGTACCGAACTCGAGACTGCGGTAAAAACGGTCCTTGATCTCCTCTTCGTTGCCTGCAATTGATTCAAGCTCTTTTTTTGTTTTCTCATCAAATGCATCGGATGATATCCATAAACAATACTCTTCCATATAGTCTTTGTTTTCCATAACCTGCCTCCAGAAAATTAAGCATCATCGCCGGCCTTAACACATACATAAACCCCGAGCATCTCCTCATCATTGATAAGGATCGGGATCTTTATGGCCGGTGTCTCCGCATTTATCTTAAGATCACTTCCGTACATGGACAGCGGAGGTGTAATATCAAATATGATGTTCATAGTAGAAAAGATAGTAGAAGTATTGCCCATTATCATATTTCCAAGCTCTCTTAACGCAGAACATGCCATCTCGTCGAACTCGTTGACGGGCATGCCCATCATCATGGTACTTGCAATATTCTTGGCCCTATCCTCGCTCATACCGAGAATGACCTGTCCTTTCATGCCGCCGACAACGCCGACCTGTATAAGAAATGACGGATCAACAAAATGCAGATCCGATAAAGACGGTTTTCCGAACTTTCCGCCTGCCATGCCAAGCATCTCAAGAACTGTCAATGTAGCCTTAACAAAGGGGTTAATGTATTTTATATCTACTGTTGCCATATCATCCTCTACTCTTTCGTAAAAATTTGCTATACCTGATGTTACAACGGACTATAAAAAACTTACGCCCAATATACAATCTTAACTACTATATTTTAGCATAATAATACTGAAAAGGCAAGGTTATTTTTTTAATAAAATATCAAAAACATAAGGGTACCGATAAGCCCCAGCATAAGCCAGATTATACTGTAGGATATGGTAGCTTCCACTATCCTCAATACCCTGTCGCCTGCGTCAAAACGAGTATAAAGCTTTTCGAGGACCGGATTCTTCTTATCCTCGACAAGTTCCTTAAAGAACAGCTTCTTTATGGAATATATCACAGACTCGCCAAAGCAGGATACTATAAATCCGAATACCTTTCCTATCTTTACCGTACCGTTCCAGATGAGCTCCGTCAGCCGGATCAGTGCCTTAAACAAAGCCGCAAATAAGTCGGGTACCTTCTTAAACAGCGATAACGGCTCTGTCATCTTAAGACGGGTGAACAGCCCCGCAAACAGTCCCGGAAGCAGTTTTAAAAGCACAGGACGGTATATAAGTTCTTCAAGGTCAAGCACCTTCGGCCAGCAATCCGCATATACCTTTCTTTCATTTTCTTTTTTCATAAGAACCTTACGGATAAACAGGTATACCAGAAGACCGAGTGTAAGTGAGATCACAAAGCCCTTAAGGTTTTCAAGCGAGAAAATGCTTATATGCTCTATCTTGTGAGCATGTGTAATGTCGCTCATGAAAACGCTCAGCTTGTCTATATACAGCGAAGGAACGCATCCGCATACCACAATTATCACCGACGGAACGATAAGCGCCAGCGCAGATGTAAGCTTAAACCTCTTTCCAACCTTTTCGGTAACCGCTACATCCGACGGTTTTTCTACAAATATGGCAATAAAAAGCTTGATCATGTATCCTATGGTCATGCCGCCGCTTAACAGGAACAGTATCTCTACCGCTTTGATCGATACCATAGCCATACCGCCAAGCTCATGCATGTACTCTACTATCCCCTCATGGATCAGCGTCTTGCTGATATATCCCGAGAACAGGGGAACGCCCATTATACCCAGCGCTCCTGCCGCGAAGCAGACCTTAAGCAGCGGATTCTTTCTGCCGCAGCCCCTTATCGCGTTAAGATCGAGCTTATGCAGCCTCATATATACAGCTCCGGCACACATAAAGAGCACCAGCTTGAATATCGAATGGTTTACCATATAAAGAACCGTTCCGGCAGCCGCAAGACTGTTTTCTTCATTAAGGAATACAGAGGTTGCGCAGCCGGTCAGTATAAAGCCTATCTGCGACATTGAAGAACATGCAAGCGTTCTTTTTAAATCAACGGAGAATACCGCAAGCACCGCGCCTATGAACATAGTGAGGACTCCGAGGACAAGCATGATGATGCCCCAGGTCTTTACTCCCCTGAATATTTCAAAGCAAAGTATGAGAACGCCGTAAACTCCGGACTTGGTCAGTATACCGGAAAGCAGTGCCGAAGCCGGCGCCGGCGCTACCGGATGAGCTTTCGGAAGCCATATGTGAAGAGGGAACATGCCGGCCTTTGCTCCGAAGCCGAAAAGAATGCATATGCCGGCGGCATAGATCATCCCCGGGCTTCCGCTGCCCCAGTTCCAATTATCAAGGATCATGTGACACGCCGGATACAGTTCGTCTATTTTCAGGGTTCCGGTGCAATAGTATAAAAGCATCAGTCCCATGAGCATGACAAGACCGCCTATGACAGCTACCGCAAGATATGTGCCCGCAGCCTTCATTGCTCCCGGTTTCTCATCATGTGCAACCCATGTATATGATGTAAATGACATTATCTCAAAGAAAATGAACGCCGTATACAGATCCTCCGACATGAATACGCCAAGTGTCGCACCCAGCGTCATAAGATAAAAGAAATAATACCTGTTCCTGTTTCTGTAATGCTCAAAATACTCCATCGAAAACAGAGCCGTCATCATCCACATGAGAAGCGCGACTCCTACATATATTATCCTAAAGCCTTCAAACTTAAACCCTATGCCGAGTCCGCAGAAGCCGTCTATCCGAAGTCCGCTTCCAGCCTTAGAGGCCGAGATTATGCACATACAATAAAGGACGCACTCAAGCACTATGGAGGCTATCACAAGATGATCCCTGAAATGCTTCCTGACACGCATCTCGGTCTCGCTTTCCGTGCTTCCTTCGCTTCCGTACGGTGTTTTCTTCCAGCCGGACAGATAACATATGACGGCACTCGCCATAGGCCATAATATTAAGTTTAACAATATAATATTGCCGTCCATGTCCTTCCTCCGGGTAATTTGTTCTTTAGTCGGTTTTAGTCAGTTTTGTTAAAATATCCTGCTGATCTTACAGGAACGAGACAAAATCAAGCACGGGCTGCCAGAATACGCCGAGTATCAGTATGCCGAGTGCAAAGCAGGCCACCGGCAGAAGCATCGGCAGGCAGTGTTCCTTTATCATTTCATCATCAATTTTCTTCGATCCGGGCTTTTCTGTATTGTCTTTTACTTCATCCTTTGCGGGGAAATATGCCTTAAGCACTATCTGAAGCATGTATATGCCGGTCAGCAGTGCGGACAACAGTATTGCGCAAAGCCCCGTGATCGTAAGAGGCGAAGCATCCGAAACCGCCGCAATGCCGATCCTCCACTTGCTGAAGAAGCCGCAGAAAAGAGGTATGCCTATCAGTGAAAGCGACGAGATCGTAAAGCATACAAAGGAAATCCTCATCTTCCGCCCCATACCGTCAAGCTCGGATACATATTCCTTTCCGGTCTGTTCCATTATTATGCCGCAGCAGAAGAATGAGCATATCTTAGTCAGCGAATGCATGAGCATATGGGCAAATGCCGCCGTTATGCCTAAAGGCGTCATTATCACAGCCGCGAACAGTATATAAGAAAGGTTGCTTATCGTAGAATATGCGAGTCTCCTCTTAAAATGTCCTTCCTTTACAGCAAATGAAGACCCGTATACAATGGTGATAACAGTAAGTGCCATTACCAGGAACTGAGCCCACGTGCCGTAAAGGATCTCGGTGCCGTAAACATAGTAAACAAGCCTTATGCATGCAAATGCACCGGCATTAACGACCGCAACCGCATGCAGGAGCGCCGTAACAGGCGTGGGGGCAACCGCTGCCTTTATCAGCCAGCCGGAGAACGGAGCCATAGCCGCCTTTACACTGAAGCCGCAGAACGAAAGCACAAACGCGGGAAGCAAAAATACCGACTCTCTCGCATCCGCCGGTATGCCGCCTCCGAAAACAAAATCCAGGCTTCCGAGGTGTATCATGAATATAAGGCCTATCAGGCCGAAAGCGGCTCCGCCCAGCGAATAAGCAAGATATGTCCTTGCCGCCTTTACCGCCTTCTTTGTCATGGGATGAAGCACCAGCGGGAATGTAACAAGCGTAAGCATCTCATAGAAAACATACATTGTCAGCAGGTTTGAAGAAAACGCGATACCAAGGACAACACCGTATGTCATCGTAAAGAATGCAAAGAATGCATTTTTCCGTTCATGATGAGCCATGTAGCCATAGGCGTACAGGCTGGCAAACGGCCACAAACCGGCAACTATGGTGCCGAATATGTAAGCTGCCTTATCAATCCTGAACTCAAAGCCGTAATTCATGTATATCCTGACAAAGGTAATGCTTTTCCCGTTAAGCTTATACATTACAATAAATGCCAGAACGGAATTTATCAGCACAAATATAAAATTCGTTATATTCCGTGTCCTGTCGTTCCTTATGGGAAATATCAGCAGAAGTACTCCCATGATAACCGGCAGGAACACCGGCAATAGAATATAGAATTCTGATGTCACGGTAAAACCTCCATTAACTACAGGATACCTCCCATAACGGCCTCGATACCCGACTTGATGAAATCAGGGAAGATACCGAAAAGTACAGCGGCTATCGCCAGGATCACAAGCGGAACGATCATCAAAGGTGAAACCTTGCATTTCTTACAGGTTGAGTAGTCAAAATCATTTCCGGGGAAGAACCCGTTTATCGTTATCGGAAGCAGGTACCCTGCGGTAAGCAGCGCGCTTATTAGCAGGATCGCAGGTCCCAGGAACCTGACAACCCCGAAGTCGCCCTCGATGGCACCCAGGCACAGGAACCATTTGCTTACAAAGCCGCTTGCGGGCGGTATGCCGACAAGTGCGAGCGCGAAGAAGGTATAGCACCAGATGACTGTCGGCATCCTCTTTGCTATGCCCTTTAATTCGTCAACATTCTTGATGCCGGTATATACGATAATGGCGCCTGCCACAAGGAACAGACCGTCCTTTATTACCGAATGGAATACAACATGTAGAAGTGCCCCGGTGAAGCCGTCGGCATTTAAGAGCGAAAGTCCGAAAAGAACATACGAAACCTGGCTGACTGTCGAATAGGCGAATCTCTTTTTCATGACCTTCTCGGTATAAGCCATCATGGAGCCTAAGAAAACGGTAAGAAGTGAAAGCCCCATCCATGCATACTGAACCCATGTTCCTCTTATGAAATCAGCTCCGATACTGAAGTAAATAAGTCTTATCAGCACAAATACGCCGGATTTTGTTATAAGACCGGAAAGAACCGCAGATGCGGGTGACGGAGCCACCGGATGCGCGGTAGGGAGCCAGTCCTGCAGAGGGAATAGTCCGGCCTTGCAGCCGAAACCGATGATTGCAAGGAATATAAATATAAGAAGCATGCCCTTATCATCTTCCGGAATACTTCCGATGAATCCGCCTGCGGTAAAATCAGCAACCGTACACTTTGTATAGATATAAAATATGGATATCAAAGAAAGGAATGCGCCGCCCACCGAATAAAACAGGTATTTCTTCCCGGCGCTTATAGCTTCTTTTGTAAGCGAATGGAGCACCAGAGGAAGGGACGTAAGTGTCATAAGCTCATAGAAAAGATACAGTGTGAGCAGGTTCGCAGACATGTAGATGCCTGAAAGGACACCCATGACAATAAGATAAAATGCGAAAAATCTTGTCTCATGCTCTTCATGTTTCATATAATCAAATGCATAGACTCCGACTACGGTCCACATGATGCTCATAAGCACGGCAAAGAAACGGGTAAGCCCGTCAGCCTTGAGCGTTATGGAAGCAGTATCCGTTATCTTCCAGAGTGTAAGCGAACCATCAACAGAAAAATCAACGGTAAGAGTCACTGCGGTACAGATTGCGAGAACCGCGGCTACATATATATTCCTTACCTTTCTGTTTTCAAAGCCTTTAAAACAAAACATGAGCAGTCCGCCTGCCACCGGCAGCAGGATGGGCAATAAAAGTACAGCCATTTGTTCCTCCTTCGGGTATCATGAAAAGAATTCAAGACCCTTGTTGATTATGTTTATCACAGGTCCGGAAGCCAGACCTACAAGGAAATTGACCAACACGAGAACGGTCACGCCGAAAGCATACGAGAAGCCCCTCATACTGCTGTAGGGCTTGGGTTCTTCAGCCTTTAACGGCTGTTCCGGCGGTATATACAGATATATTACCGTTCTTAAGAAATATATGGCGTTCAGGATCGTACTCACCGCAAGAGCAAGGAGCGCTATCCACTGCATTAATCCCTGTCCTATGGCGGCTCCGCCCAAAAGCAGCTTGGAAACGAATCCCGACAGCAGCGGGAATCCGACTATGGAAAATGCACCGACGCTGTAACAAAAGCTTGAGAATTTATGCTCATACGCCAGTCCCTTTATCTCATGAATGGACTTGGTATGCGAGCCTTCCGTAAATGCAGATGAAGAAAGGAACAGCAGGGATTTTGTTATACCGTGTGCAAATATGTGGAATACGGCAGCGACCAATCCTTCCTTTGTTCCAAGACCGATGCCCATGAAGATATATCCGATCTGAGCAATCGAAGAATAAGCTATCATCCTTCTGAAGCTTTTCTCTCTTAAAGCTATCAGCGATCCGAATACCATGGCTACGACACCGAACACGAAGCATATGTTGAACACTCCGCTCTTTTCTATGACATCAAAGCCTATCGTCCTGACATAGATTTTTATAAGCAGGAAAATATATCCCTTTGAAACCGTGCTTGAAAGCAGCGAGCTTGATACGACATTTGACTGTCCGTAGGCATCGGGTATCCAGAGGTGGAACGGGAACAGTCCCGATTTTACCGACAGACCGACAGTCATCAGTCCGATGACTATGGTAAGCTGTACCCTGTAATCGCCCGATTCAAACACAGGCAGGAGACTCTCCTTTATATTTGACATCAAAAGATGTCCCGTCAGCGAATACAGAAGGGTTACACCGATCAGGAATAACCCGGAGCCCAGCAGTGAGATTACCATGTATCTTATGGCTGTTACCACGGATTTTCCTATCTGCCTTACCATGATGAGCCCGCAGCCTGCGATCGTATTTATCTCAATGAAAACATATCCCGTGAAAAGATCGTTTGTGTAGCACATGGCAAGCAGTGAGCTTACCATGAGACATACCAGGATATAAAACAGGTTTTCCTTCTTGTCCTCCACGTCGTATTCCACGGCCTTGCCGCCGGCAACAACGGAAAGGAATGCTACCGCGCTGACAAACAGGGCAAATATCGCTTCCAGACAGCCCGCGCGGATCTCATTACCCCACGGTGCCGGGAAATGCCCCATATAATAAACAAAGCTTCCCCCGTTAATATACGTATATACAAGTAAAGCTGCCGAAAGCCCCACTACCGCAGCGAGCACAATCCTTGTCAGGTACTTTGCAGCCTTCCGGCCTAAACAAGAAGTGATTATGGCACAGAACATGCAAAGCATTATGGAAAAGAACGGGAAATTCTTTATAAAATCCATATCTCTAACCCTCTCTCCTTGCCATCATCAAACAGTGATCAAGATCCAGCGAATGATATTTCTTATACATCCTTATGGTAAGCGAGAGCAGCAGTGCGGTTACGCTTACCGAAACAACTATGCCCGTAAGAACAAGTCCGCTCGGTATCGGATTTATGTAAGCGCTTGCCGACTCCACTCCGTCTACTATTATCGGCGCCTTACGTCCCGTTATGTAGCCCTGGGATGCAAGGAGCAGATATATCGCCGTATCCATTATATTCAGTCCTATTATCTTCTTTATCATGTTCCTCTGGAACAACAGGTCGGCAAACCCTATTACAAACAGGGCTACCGCAACTATATCATTTAAATGCCTCGTTATAAGACTCCACATAATCCACCTCGTCAGCCGGCTTTGGCTGCTTAAACTGTCATCTGCTGCCGGTCATCAAATCCTTCCGCGTCTCACAAGCGCGTAAAAGCTGTACATTGTACATGCAACAACCATACCGACGCATATGTTAAGCACAAGAATAAGCCCGCTGCTCAATATCGCTCCGGGCGTACCCAGAGGTATGCCGGATTCAATGTGATTTGCTCCCGTAAAGAAGGAATAGCTCTTGGCAATACAATATACCAGAAGTGCAACAAGCGTTATGATCTTAACGGTTTTGGCGTTCATGAACCTCTCGGTTGCCGAGAACCCGAATGCGCTCAAATACAGGATGAAGCCTGCGCCGAGAACGGCTCCGCCCGAAAATCCCCCGCCCGGAGAGATATGTCCGTTAAGTATCACATAAATACCGAATACAAGTATTATCGGTATCACTATCAACGAGCTGACCTTAAGAATGCTGTCATTCTCGGGTTCATAGTATCTCGAGTCCAGCTTTTTAAAAGCCGACTCCCTGATACCGAAGGAAGTCTTGTCCTTCTTCTCCGCTTCCTTGTCATCCTCTTTGTTCTGGCCGTCAATCCTCAGCATTATCGTAACGCATATGGTTGCCACAAAAAGAACACAGGACTCTCCGAAAGTATCAAAAGCCCTGTAATCGAGTATCATTCCCGATACGATATTAACCGCGCCGGTCTCTTCAACACCGTTTTCAATGTAACGGCGGGCAACCTCGTTGTTGTCGGGGTTATTCTTATTTCCTATGGCGGGCATTCCGAGCATAGCTGCCGCAAGCACGAAAAAAAGCAGGACCACCAGAACCAGTGCAGTTATCTTGTATACCGATCTGAGTTTTCCTGAAAGCCTGCTTAATATCGGTTGTAAGTCATCGTCTTTTTTCATTTCTTTCCCCTTGCCAGTTTCTTTGTGGCTGTACCGACTTTAGTATTGGCGTTAAGATCTATCTGGTCTATACGCTTCAGTGTAGCGTAGAACAGTATGCCCGTAACTCCGGCTCCTACGGCGGCTTCGGTAATGGCAAGATCCGGAGACTCCATGATCATCCAGATGACTGCCATGGCAAGACTGTACGCACTGAAAACCACTATTGCGACAAGCGTATTCTTTACCAGGCTCGCCGCGATCGCACATACCAGCAGGAAAAGAAACAATATTGAAATAATACCATCCATAATCTTCAGTTGCTGTGCTTAACAATCTCTCCTTCTTTAGAAACAAGTTCAACAATGGTTTTTGAAAGATAATCCTTGTCTGTATAAAGATCTATAACCTTCATGGTAGAAAGATTAACTATAAGCGGTCTTAAGCTGTTCTTGGGGTTGCTCTCGAGTACCTGACATCCGCTTCCGTCCGAGAGACGTACCAGATCTCCCTTCTTGTAAGCAGGTATAGTCTTTAAGAACATGTCTATGGCTGCGGTATCAAACATTGTCGAATACCTTCCCATGACAAACTCCATAACATCGCCCGGAAGCAGTGAATCCTTATAACACCGCTTTGCGGTCATTGCCTCATAAACATCAACCACGTGGATTATACGGGCTTCCCACAATATCTGGTCGCCCTTCAGCCCCTTGGGATATCCCGATCCATCATTATTTTCATGATGCTGGAAAGCCATCAGTCGTACGTTCTGAGTCACGCCCTTATTATCGCAAAGCTTTTTGTAGCCCTCCTCGGCATGGGTCTTCATGATCGCATATTCGGCATCGGTAAGGCGTCCCTGTTTATTAAGTACCGCAGGATCTATGAAGAGCTTACCTATGTCATGAAGCATGCCTCCCACAACAAGCTCTTCTATCGTTTCTTTCCTGAAGCCGTTGTCGATACCGATGGCTCCGGCAAGCACTGCGGTGTTCAGGCTGTGTGTTACCACGCCTTCCGTTCCGTACTTTAACTCTTCAAGCTCCTTTTTTATGGATCCGCTGGTAAGGAGCTTGTCGGTCATTGAAACCGCGACGTCATGCGCACCGTCCACATCCTTGTTCAAAAGGGCAGCCTTCCCCTGTTCAAACTCCTTCTTAAGGATAAAGTTCTCGCTGTACTTATCTATATTATCCGAAGGCAGGTTCTTTTTTGCCGCTTCCGGATGCTCATCAACAAGCTCAACAGTCCCTGCCTCAACAAGAACCCTGGTAACACCCAGCGACTCAAGACGCTTAAGTGCGTCCTCGGTCATGATGTTGCCCTTTTTTAAGATAAGTGCTCCGTCCTTTGAAAATATATCGCATTGAACCTTTGAGCCTATTTTAATTTTCCTTACGGAAACAATCCTTATTTCTGCCATATAATTACCTTCTCCAAAAAAACAAGCTATTTCTCCCTTTTGAGGTATTATAATATTTTTTTCGGAATAAGTCAAACACTTCCAAAAGTTTTACCTGTGTTTTTTACTGATTGACTAATGCCCTTGTAATTGGTATAATTGGGAATAGTTGCTATCCGCACAAAAAAGCGGACACGGAGCGTCCAAAACAGTCAAGGAGGAACGCCATGAAGAAGGAAAGCCTGAATCCGGCACTGATAAGAGCTGTTTACAGTTCTTACAGGAATCAGCGCAGGATACTCAACGACCTTAATATAAAAATGAGTACCGCTTCTTCAGAAGACGAATGGATCTCAGTCTTTAAAGAGCGTTCTGACACATTAAGGGTCGCATATGATGTAAATACCGAGACCGGCGCCCTTATCTCCAACGTGCTTTTTTCGGACAACAAGCTTACCTATGAATACGCCGAAGCTTTTTTCCACGAAGACTGCAAAAACGCCTCCGATTCCGAACGTGATGTCTTTATCAGCTGCAATACGCTCGAAAAGCTTGCGGTATTTTACCGTGAAAGGCACGATCTGTTAAGGCTCATTCCGATCCTGAACGATCTTGGCAAGCTGTACTCGGCTACGGTAAAGATGTACTATGACGAAAACTATATAAAAGCCCTTAACTGCTTCAGGGAAGTCCTGGATTACAAAGGAAATTACAACATCATCCCGGAGATTTCCGTCAGAAAGCTGTTTTTCGAAGCCTACTATAATCTGTGCTGTGTTCTGCCCATCATGGAAACCAAATATACCATTACGGCTTCCGAGGCTCTTGACTATCTCCTTGAGGTGCTTTCTTTTTACAATTCGCCCTTAGTCCAAAGGATAGACGGCGGGAACGAGGACATAAGGCTCAGCGTTGAGCTCATCAAGCAGAACTGGCTCTGGATAGAATACAGGATAGACAGCGCGGATCCCGAAACAAAATCCGCTTTCATCAAGGTCGCCCACAGCGTGTACGATGATTCCGTAAAGGCTTTTGATAATGATGTAACAAAGATCCCGGTATCCACCATCCTGTCCTATCAGCACGCACTGATACTCGAAGGCTCAACCTCATATATCGACGCCGTCAACTACATGATGGATTTCTATTACAAAAGGAGAGCTGTCGAGCCCCCGCTGTCATCAGCTTCAAAGATGAACCTTGACGATTTCTACTTCGAAACCAAGATTCCCATAGCCATGATCAAGTGGCTTGATAAGATAGACATTCTCTCCGAAATGTGCGGTTCCATGCGTAAAAAGCTTATGAACGAGCTTAATTCCTATTATATCACACTGTCGGAGCATGGGATATTCTCCCATCTTATCTATGAATCCGCATGTGAATGGTGTTTCTTCGCCATCAATTACATAAGCGGTGCGCAGGAAAAAGAGGATTTTATCACGGAAATGCTCATAAACAGGCAGCCTCTGACCTTCTTTGACGCATATCTATCCTCAGACCTTGCCGCACTCATCACTGAAAGCCTTTATCTGCATCAGCCGATATTGCTGAACTCGGTTGAGAATTGTCTTAAGAACTTTAAGCGGCCCGCAGGAAGACTCGACGTAATAAGATTTATCAGGAAATGCGCTCTCTTCCATGACGTCGGCCTTAACCGCCTGTGCAGCATAAAAGGCATTCAGTACAGGGCTCTTGACGAAACCGAGCGTTACGTCTTAAGGAAGCATACCGAGCTTGGTGCCGAGCTTTTTACCGGAGAACTTTCCATCTACAGGGAACCCGTACTCGGACATCACAAATATTATGACCAGACGGACGGATATCCCGAAAATGTCGATATGTCCAATTCACCGCTCCGTATCGTCTGCGACATACTTGCCATATGCGACGCATTAAATGCCGGAACCGACAGTATCGGAAGATGCTATAAGGAACCGAAAGATTTTTCAATCGTGCTTTCGGAGCTTATCACATTCTCCGGAACACGTTATAACACAAACCTTGTAAACCTGTTCCTCGACGACATGGAGCTGTCCTGCAAGGTGGACAGTCTCATTTCAAACAACAGGTTAAAGACTTATTACGATTACCATGTAAGGTATTATGAAAAGATTTCAAATATAAAACACCAGGAGGATCATTATGAATTCCACAGTTGACACAAAATGTGTACAGGCAGGCTATGTGCCTAAGCAGGGTGAACCCCGTCAGGTTCCCATTTACCAGAGTACCACTTTCAAGTATGATACCAGTGAACAGATGGGAAAGCTCTTTGACTTAGAGGCTTCGGGATATTTTTACACCCGTCTCCAGAATCCGACAAACGACCTTGTCGCTTCCAAGATTGCCGCACTTGAGGGCGGTGTGGCTGCAATGCTCACTTCTTCGGGACAGGCTGCCAATTTCTATGCGGTATTTAATATCTGCGAGACCGGAGATCATTTCATCTCCTCTTCTTCCATATACGGAGGAACCTACAACCTTTTCGGCGTAACCATGAAAAAGATGGGCATCGAATGTACATTTGTCGATAACGACATTTCCGAAGAGGAACTTGAGAAGCTTATCAGACCAAATACAAAATGTATCTTCGGTGAGACTATAACCAATCCTACGGTAAATGTTTTTGATATAGAAAGATTTGCCAATGTAGCTCACAGGAACGGCATTCCGCTTATTATGGACAACACATTTGCAACTCCCGTTAACTGCCGTCCTTTCGAATGGGGCTGTGACATCGTTACCCATTCAACCACAAAGTACATGGACGGTCAGGCAGTTTCTGTCGGCGGCGCTATCGTTGACAGCGGAAACTTTGACTGGATGGCTCATGCCGAGAAATTCCCCGGACTCTGTACTCCCGATGAGAGCTATCACGGCTTAACCTATGCCACCAAATTCGGAAAGGCAGCATATATCACAAAAGCAACCTCGCAGCTCATGCGCGACCTCGGCTCTATACAGTCACCCATGAATGCATTCTATATCAATCTTGGTCTTGAGACCTTGCATGTACGTATGCAGAGACATTGCAGCAACGCTCTCGCTGTTGCTAAATTCCTTGAGAGCAATGACAAAGTCAAGTGGGTTCATTATCCCGATCTTGAAAATGACAAGTGCCACGCACTTCAGCAGAAATATCTCCCGAAGGGATCGTGCGGAGTTATCGCCTTTGCGGTAAAGGGCGGCAGGGAAGCAGCAATTAAGTTCATGGATAACCTCAAGTTTGCATCGATCGTTACTCATGTAGCTGACGCAAAGACCTGTATCCTTCATCCCGCAAGCCATACCCACCGTCAGTTAAGCGACGATCAGTTACGAGAGGCCGGAGTAGATCCCGATCTTATCCGTTTCTCGGTAGGTATCGAGGATGTAAATGATATAATCGCAGATATTGAGCAGGCATTAAATGCATAAGAACCGGTAACATATGTCAATTTCATTAAGTTTGTGTCATTCTGAACGAAGTGAAGAATCTTTGGACCTTATGTATTAAGATCCTTCGCTGACGCTCAGGATGACAGGCTGGGTAAGTTCCTTTGCTGACGCTCAGGATGACAAACAGAGATTAACTTAATAACATTTGTAACATATTTATGCAGTAAAAAAGGAGACCGCCGCGGTCTCCTTTTTTTACTGCAATCTTTTGG
>JAEEGJ010004226.1_pt1 | contig 49770 bp, 40 predicted proteins | sample 8958761 | NCBI WGS metagenome assembly JAEEGJ01 (sample SAMN16246546, study PRJNA631951) | gut metagenome | biome: gut microbiome; feature: rumen; material: RS-attached | host: Bos | place: Iran: Karaj | collected 2018-10
CATGAACACCCGACACGTATGAATGTCTATCAACGAATTGCGAATAGGGTCATTTACGACGTCCGATAATGGCACCGTTCATGGCTACGATCCGAATGTTCAGGCTATCGTTGGCAAGCGTCAGCACTGGCATACCTCCTTGTCCACCAGGACGTGAATCCTCCTGTCTGAGGGATCCATAGGTAGCATATCCAACGGATGCGATACTCTCCATCTGTGTTGCCTGTTGCTTCTCATTGCCAGGAGCCACCATGAGGCCACCACAATAGGTGCAACGCCGGCCTATACCCACACGGCCACACTGGTTACAGTACAGCAAAGCCTGTCCACACTGGTCACAATAGCGGGAGTCGTCGTCAATCTCTTCTTTGCAAGTCGGACAAATGATCATGATTATTTACAATTTACCATTTACAATTTTATATATCCTCTGGCAGGATGAGCTGATAGGTTTCTTTCGTCACCTGGTCACTTGGCATCTGCGACACACGGAGAGAGAGCTTCTGAATCGTGGTGTCGAGGAGGTTGCGCATCTCACGGGCATTGCCCCACGACTGATCCTTGGCCAATACCATCTTATATATAGTGTCGAGCGCCTTGTATTCAGCCGTCTGCGAGAGCGTGTACTGCTCCTTCTGTGCCATCTGCTTGTAGATAGCCAACAGCTCGTCTTCGTTATAGTCGTCGATATGGAGCTTGTGAGTGAAACGGCTGGCAAGTCCCGGATTCATCATCATGAACTCCTCCATCTTGTCCTTATAGCCAGCTGCAATCACCACGAACTTACCACGATCGTCCTCCATACGCTTCATCAGCGTGTCGATGGCCTCCTTGCCATATTGGTCGCCACCCTCGCTGAGGGTATATGCCTCGTCGATGAACAGGATGCCGCCGATGGCCTTGTCACACATATTGTTGACAATCTTCGGCGTCTCACCCATATACTTACCGACTAAGGTAGCACGGCTCACCTCCAGGACACGGGAGGTAGGCAGGATGTCCATAGACTGGAGTATTTCTCCCATCTTCCTGGCGATACTGGTCTTACCCGTTCCGGGATTACCTGTCAGGACGAAGTTCATGGCCATCTGCTGAACCTTTCCGGCACCCATGGCGGCACGCTGTTTCATAAACATGCTCTGCACGGCCAGGCGACGGATGGAGTTCTTGACAGAACGCATACCCACAAACTCATCGAGTTCGTTGAGCACCTCGTCGAGCGGACGGGCTGTCTCGCTCTGGGCCATGGGCAGGTCGTCCTTCGTCAGACTGTACATATCGCTCTCCTGGAAGCCCGGATCATTCATCAGCTTCACCAGACGCTGACTCTGACGCTCGACAGCCTCGTTAAACACCCTTCTGGCCTCACGGGCATTGCCGAAGTTCTTATCACGACGCAGATAGAGCTGTTCAAACTGACGGTGGATGGCAGCTTGTGTCTCGTCGTCGACAGTAAAGCTCTTGCCTTTTGCCAGATTGAGGAAGATCTCCGTCAGCTCGTCGGGCGTATAGTCGTCAAAATGGATGGTCTGGGTAAAACGACTCTTCAAACCAGGGTTCGAATCGATGAAGTCATGCATCTGATCGGTATAGCCGGCCACGATACAGATGAACTTACCCCGGTCGTCTTCCAACCGCTTCAGCAACGTGTCGATGGCCTCTGAGCCGAAGGTGTCGCCATCGCCTGACTTCAATGTGTAAGCCTCATCGATGAACAACACGCCACCCATGGCCTGATCTACCAGTTGGTTGGTCTTGATAGCCGTCTGTCCAGAGAAGCCTGCCACCAGTTTCGAGCGGTCAGCCTCCACCAGTTGTCCCTTCGCCACGATGCCGAGCGTCCTGAAGACATCGGCCATGATACGGGCGACGGTGGTCTTTCCCGTTCCTGGATTACCAGTGAACACGTAATGCTTGCCCTGGAAGGTATTGGTCTCGCCACGTTTGATCTGCAGATTCAGGAAGGATGCCAGGTTGGCTACTTCCTTCTTCACACCCGTAAGACCCACCAGACCGTCGAGTTTCGCCAGACAGTCGGAGATATCCACCGACTTGGGAGCCTCGTAAGGAATATCATCCACCGTGATGGTCATCAACTCCTCGTTCGTCATATTGGCGATGCTGGCACCCTGCAACCGCTGTGCCTGCTTCTTACAGATCTGGTCGAAGAGCGAACGCATGGTACGCCCGTTGGCGAAGTCCTTGTCGCGGGAGTTGTACAACTCCGTGATCATCTTCCTCGCCAGTTCCTCACCCTCTTTCGAGAAGATGTATTTCTTATCCTTGGCAAAGACAAGCATGATATGGAACAGCTGTTCCGGTGTGTAGTCCTTGATGTCGAGGAAATAGTTGAAGCGGCTGCGGAAACCTGGATTGACACGGAAGAGGTTCTCCATCTCCATCCGATAACCTGCAGCGATGACGATGAACTTGCCTCGGTCATCCTCCATGCGCTTCATCAGTTTCTCCAAAGCCTGTGCGCCTTGGTTGTCACGGTCTCCCGCAGCACTCAACGGTGCCAGGGTATAGGCCTCATCCACAAAGAGTATACCACCCATCGCCTTGTCGCACAGACGGTCGACGACCTTCGGTGTCTCTCCCTGATAGGGACTCACCATCTTGGCACGATCCACTTCAACCACATGTCCGCTGTCGAGATAACCGACCGAAGCCAGAATCTCACCCAGCTTTCGGGCGATGGTCGTCTTTCCTGTTCCGGGATTACCCGTCAGGATGATATGCATCGACATCTTCTCCTGCTCTCCCAGGCCGCGCTCTGCACGATGCATGGCATTCTGCACCGAATAGGCCATCTCACGGACGGCACTCTTCACCTCGTCCATGCCGATGTACCTGTCGAGGTCCTTCAGGATATCCTCTATAGTACGCTCTTCCGGCACATAGCCTTTGATGTCGTCACGCTCCACCTGGGTAGCATCGGCACCACGGCTGATGAACTGGGTGAAGATATCTTCGGCGGTTTTGCTGGCCAGATGGCCGTTGCCGAAGAGTTCGTCCTTGATCTTAACCTGATATTTGAAATAGCGGGAGAGCTGATTCTCGGCTTCCTGCGAGAATTTGGTGATGCCGTATTTCGTCCGCAGATTCAACTTACAGATTTCCGCCAGCTCATGATAACCCGGTGTCGGCAGGCGGAAGGTGTACTTGAAGCGGTTAGTGACGGCAGGATTGCTTTCGAGGAAGTCCTCCAGACCCTTTGATAGACCAGAGATGACCACAATGGGATTATCCTCCCATTTGTCCATCTCCACAAACAACTTATCCAAGGGATTCACCTGGTTGGAATACTTATCAGGCAGGAGCTTCTGCACATTGTCAAAGAACAGGATGCCGCCCTTGGCTTTCCTGATATTATCGTCCCACTTGTCAACAAACCGCTGATAGTCCACAGCATCGACCATCGTCAGTTTCGGCTTCTCAATGATCTTATGTTTGTAGAAATAGTCACGGAGAATCTCAGCAAGCATCGTCTTGCCTGTTCCCGTCTCACCAACGACGATGGCGTTGACAGATATCCGGACCTTGACAATGTCCTTGCGTGACTGAAGATAAGTATAGGTGTTGACGATGGTCTTCAGCTGCTGTTTCACCTCATCAAGTCCTACCAGACGGTCCAGCAGATCCTGACTTGCCAATGGGGTTCCGCACCACTTGCAGAACTTCGCTACGCTTCTGTTTTCCTTATGACAATTCTCGCAAACCATTATTCTACATCTTTTTCTAATTGGCGCAATACCGCCGACGGAGAGATACTTATCTTATCCGGGTTGCTGACATTCAGCAGACTCGAACTGAATATGATGAAGTTCAAGACGAATATCAGCGCCAGGATACTCCACAAGACATAGTGGAGCACGCTCTCGCCACTGATGGAACGCACCTGATCCGTCACGTCGTTCAACATGCCGAACTTGGAACCATTAAACCTATACGACTTCGTCTTGAAAGTATAGTAGAGCGGTTCCAACAACGTCGACTTCACATCGTCATCGAGCACTTCGGAGATCAGTTTGCTGTCTGCCTTCTGATCGCCACGGAAGTCCGTCAGATGACAGACCAGCATGTAGGCAAGGGTGATGAGGATGATGGCCACATTGAACAGACTGGGATGGGTCTGTCCGATATACTTTAATATTAAAATAGGTATAAAGGATGACAGGGCTCCTGCTATGCCCCAGAGACATGAGAACACGAAGTCGTATCCACGGAAGAATGCCCTGGTACCAACAATGACGGCCGTCATGCCACCCAACGGCAGACCGATGCACAGGAAGGTATGTTCAAGCAAGTAGGTACGGTCCTTGACGCCGATAAGCAGTACCAACAGGATCCAGATGCCGCACAGCGAATAGAAGACCGTCCGCCACAGCTGCTCCCTGCCCTTGGCCCGTTGCCAGTTGTCACGCACGCTCTTCACCCGTTTTGTCGTCTCCTCACAGGCATCGACGAAACGTTTATAATAAGGATAGGAGATATCTATCTCGCCAAGCTTCCTCAGCCACTGCTCCAACGCCCGTTCGTAAGCATACTCTTCAGAGAAGTCGGATTGCGGATTCTCGTGATAGAAGACTGACAGCCACTGGGTGAAAGAGCCATTGCGGATCTCACTGCGGACCTGAGAACTGTTGTGGATATCCAGATTAAGTCCATCGTCGTATTCCGTTCCGTCTGGCATCTTATAGACGGGTGTCACACCCAGGACACGGCAGAAACGATAAGTAGCCGTCCTATAGTCATAGAGTCCGAGACGTTCACGGTTCTCTTCCGACTTCAGGTCGAAGCAACGGTTATACTCATTGAGGATCTCCGTCCAGCCATGCAACTGGGCATAATAGCTGAAACGGCCGTTCAGATCCGTCAGTTCACTCATCTCCTTACTGAACTCCTTCTCTCCGAGGTGTTCTACATCTTTCAACCGTTCACTAAGATAGTCGCCAATCTGAACAGGTGTGAAAGCCCGTTTCAAGTCGTAAGCCGCATCACGGTCCAGGTTATAGAGCACCTTGTAGGCCAGTGCCTCCGAATAGGGCTGGCCCTTGGTCAGTATTCTCAAGCTTTCGCAGGCCATCCGGTCTTCATGGCTATACATCCATGACAGCAGACGACCATCCGTCAGACTGCGCCAGTCATCGTCCGTCAGTTTCTCGTTACCGAAGGTCTTCACTATCTCCTTCACCGAAGAAGACGGGTAACGGGGAAGCAGCGGGATCTCAGGATCTATCTCATAAGCCGTTCTGATGATGGCCACACGGATCTTCGAGGCATCCGAGTCTTTGAAATAAGAACGGATACGGTCTACATTGCACTTTGTGTGAGACTCTAAATACAGGAACAAGCTGTCATTCGGATTGGTCAACAACAGGCCATACTCCTTCGAATAGCTCAGCAGCGAGATGGCCATACTATGTATGTCATCGCACAGGTTTCCTTTCACATCCTTATAAGGATAAGTCGGCTCCATGGCATAGACGGCAGCCATCAGGCCTGCCCGTTGGTCTACAGGATAACGGTTCACGACGATATCCTTCACAATCGTACTCAGTTTCTGATTGCCGCACGACTCCAACCAGCTGCTGATACGGCCGGTATACAGATAGCCCATCGCCAGTTTCTCGTTGTCGAGAAGCAATGGTATCAGCTCATGGATATTGTCTGCCACCAAGTTACGCTCGGGGTCGACAATGAAGCTCTTGTATTTCAGGAAAGGCGAAGACAGGTCTACCGAAGGTGTTCCGCCCAGGAACCACTCCTCCACCTGATCATATCCCCAGCGCTTGGTGGGGTTCACGACGGTCAGTCCCTGGACGAGCAGTCTGATGCGCTCAGGCAGTTCGTTGATATGCGGGATTCGGCCTTCATTCTTCTGTCGCATCATCACCCGTTCATTGCTACTCATGGGCGATTCTCCTAACCACAATGCCATCAGGGTGATACCCAATGAATAGAAATCGGCAGCAGGCGTCACCTCCACGACACCGTCAATCACATCGGCGTACATCTCCGGAGCAGCGAAGATAGGGGTACGGGCCTGAGTGGTCTTATGCGCCTTTCCGTCCTGGTCCAGCATGCTTGAGATACCGAAGTCTCCCAACACCAGTTCCGTGTGTTCCTTGTCACGGAAGAAAAAGTTGCTGGGTTTGACATCCTTGTGAAGGATATTGCTCTGATGACAATAGGCCAGAGCCGATGCGCCCATCAGAGCGATGCGGCGGAACTTATCAATGTCACCATTCAGGCGATAGTCCGACAAAGTGCCTCCCCTCAGGTATTCCATCAATTCATAATAGCGGTGCTTGCCGTCGACATATGTCTTACCAAAGTCATAGACCCTGACGATCATTTCAAAGCCGAAGTTATAGACGGTCTGAAGAATCTTCTTATTCACGTCGAAGTTCGGATAGTAGATCTTCAGCACGAAGGTCTCTCCGTCACGTTCCACCAGAAAGACCTGTGCCTCACCGGAGTTGTCGCTGAGGACACTCTGGCGCCGGTATTCAATACCCTTCAGGATAAAACAATCTTCCTTGACATCACCTGCAGAGGAGTCGATACCGTCAGCCCGCACCGTTCCGTCCAATGTGGTGAACGGATCTGGCTCGACTGTCGCGACAATGCCATCCGTCGCAGCCGCAACATCATCATTCATCGCGGCTGCCGGCCGCATCGTTGTTTCATTATCAGGGCGTAACGTCTGATCCGTATGACCCGAAGCACCCGGGTCCAGGGTTCTTTCCGTACTCATATATTATTCCAAGTTCTTATTTATCGTCTTTAATTTCCTTTTTCACATCTTTGCCAAGGATGATCCACTTACCACCCAACTGTGGCTTGGCACAGCCACAGGGACTGGAGTGGAGGGCATGCTTGAAATTACACTCCCAAGCCAGTCTGACACCTTGCGGACGACAGGCCATCGCATAGTTGCGCACCTGTGCCGGCTTCGGCTGTGGTGTCTGGACCATCTTATTCAGAATGGCAGCGATCTGCTCGAGGCGTTCCCTCTTCTTGGCATGATACTCCTCCTTGCTCAGCCGTTTGTTCTCGGCTTCAGGAATCACCGGATGGGCGATACCACGGTCTTCAGCCAACAAGGTAAGCACCCTTTCACGCAACTTGATGTTCCGCTGATCCATAAGCAGGTCACGTTCAGATGAATAAGGGATGGTCTGCTCCATCTGCTGAAGGCTGGTGGCCAGCTTCTGCAGCTCCTTGAACTCAGGCATCTCATGCACCATCTCCTGCAACTGACGTGCTTCCTCTGTCAGGGCCGAGCCACACTGCTTGCAGAAAGAGAAGTCGTTCAGCGTGTGGCACACGGGACAGACGATGCCACCCCTCGGGCTACCGCACTCAGGACAGAACGCATCGCTGTTGGAGAGCCTGGCACCGCAGAAGCTGCAGACATCGTGCTTGATGTATCTGCGACACGACTCACAGAAGTCGGCATCAGGGTCGAGCTCAGCACCACAATTCGGACAAGCCGTCTTGCCGATGGGATTACCACACGATGCACAATAGGCAGCCTCTGCGTCATTGATGGTTCCACAATAGGGACACTTGACGCCCATGGCACCTTTCATCTGCATCTGCTGCTGACCTCGCGTCTCAACTTCACGAGTACGCACCAACTCCTCACGCTGTCTCTGCTGAACAGCATTACTGTTATTCTCCGGGTTAAGTGTAATATCTTCGTCCATCATAATTTAGCATTTTTATCATAAGTTAGGTGCAAAGATATGAAAAAAAACAAAACTTACAAAAAAAACCGCCGTAAATTTATATTTACGACGGCATTTTCTGCTAAAAAGTGCTATTTTTACCACAATTGGAGGCGTTCTGACTCAGGAATGAACATTTTATCACCCTCCTTCACACCAAAGGCCTCATACCAGGCTTTGACATGCGGAAGGGCTCCATTGACACGCCAACGACCCAAAGAATGGGGGTCGCTCTTCGTACGGTTACGGATCTCTTCCTCCGTGATATTGCCTGCCCAGACACCAGCATAAGCGTGGAAGAAACGCTGGTCAGCCGTCAGACCGTCCTTCTCTCCCAGAGGCTGACGCTTCGTGGCATTCTTATAAGCGGTATAGGCCACCTGCAGACCACCGTGATCTGCCAGGTTCTCACCCAGCGTCAGACGTCCGTTGGCTTTGAGGTCGGGCAGCACGTCGATGGCTCCAAAGAAGTCTGCATACTTATCCGTGCGAGCTGTAAAGTTCTTTCCATCTTCTTCCTTCCACCAGTCGTGCATGTTTCCATCCTTGTCGAAGCGACGACCCTGATCGTCGAATCCGTGCGTCATCTCGTGACCGATCACCACACCGATGGCACCATAGTTAAAGGCATCGTCGGCATTCATGTCAAAGAAGGGATACTGCAGGATACCTGCGGGGAAGCAGATCTCGTTAGTGGTGGGATTATAGTAGGCATTGACGGTCTGAGGGGTCATATACCAGTCATCGCGGTCAACGGGTTTGCCGACGGTATGATCAAGCCTCCAAGCGTTCCAGAACTTAGCACATTCCTGCATGTTTTCGTAATAAGATTTGGCAGGATCGATCTGAAGTTTTGAGATATCCGTCCACTTGTCAGGATAACCCACCTTGACATAGAAGGTGTTCAGTTTCAGCAAGGCGTTGACCTTCGTCGAGTCGTCCATCCAGTCCTGGGCGGCGATACGCTCGCCAAGGGCAATCTGGAGGTTCTTGATCAGGGTGATCATGCGCTGCTTGGCGGCCTCAGGGAAATATTTCTCCGAATAGATCTTACCCAGCGCCTCACCCATCACGCGCTCCACCTGGCCAGTACTGCGTTTCCAGAGGGGGTGGTTCTCCTTACGACCAGAACGGACACGGCCGTTGAAGTCGAAACTCTCTGCGACAGTCGCATCGCTCAGGTAGTTGGCTGCACCTGAGATAAAGCCCCACTCCATCACATCGCGATATTCAGCGGGTTTGATACCAGCCACAAGTGCATTGGCTCCTTCCAAGAAGGCAGGCTGTCCGACGACCATCTCCTGCAGGTATTTCGTATCGACGCCCTGAGCGTTCATTACCTTCACCAGTGGGAGATTGGGATACTTCGTCTCAAACTCCTGTAGCGTCATCTTGTTGTAGTTGGCCTCTGGGTCGCGGAGTTCTGTACGAGACTTAGACACCTTGGCCAGCGCCGTCTCCACCTTCATGATGTTCTGCATCTTCTTTGTGGCGGCACCTTTGCTGAAACCAAAGAGTTGGAACATCTTGACGACATGCTTCTTGAAGGCCTCGCGGATATCGGCCGTTGCCTTGTCGTTGTCGAGGTAATACTCCTTCTGCCCCATCGAGAGCCCACCCTGATAGACGCTCAGGATGTTCTGAGTGGCATTCTTCTCGTCAGCACCGAAGCCGCAAAAGAAGAACTCTTCCTCTCCGTAGGGAGCCAGTTCCAGCTGGATGGCCTGCAACTGCTCGTTGGTCTTGGCATTCTCTAGGCGCTTGATCAGCGGCATCAGGGGAGCCACACCCTCCTGATTACGACGTGTGGAGTCCATCGCAAGCTTATAAAGATCGCTGAGCTTCTGCTCCAAAGTACCTTTCTCATAGGTATTCTCAAGGAGTTCCTTCAGGATACCGTTCACACGCTTGTCGTTGTCTTCCTGCAGACGGTCGAAGCTGCCATAGCGCGAATAGGCTGCCGGCAGGGGATTCTTCTTCATCCATCCGCCACAGGCGTATTCATAGAAGTCATCACCAGGACGCACCGTCTGGTTGAAATCTGTCACATCCAGTCCGGAGCGCAGTCCGTCCTGGGCCATTGTCATCATGGAAAATGATGCCATTGCTAACATTGTTACGATTCTTTTCATATCATTCACTTAATAATTTCTCTAATTCCTCACTCAGTTTCTCCCAGCGCTCCACCTCTTCGTCAAGGCTCCGCTTGGTCGATGTGTATTCTGTCACCAGCGTCATGTCCGAGGCGTTCTCAGGCACCATCAACAGTTCGTCGAGCTCTTTCAGGCGCTGCTCCATCTTCTCAATCTTCGTTTCCGACTCCTTCACGGCCTTCTCTCCACGCTTGATACGCTTCTGTTGCTCCTTGTGCTCGGCATAGCTGAGAGCTTTGCTTATGGTTTCCGGATGGGGAGCCTGCCGTTCACATGATGTTCCCACCGTGGGAACATCATGTTCCCTTACTGGGAATGAGTTGTTCCCAGCGTGGGAACTATTTGTTTCCTTTCTTTCCCTGCCCAGTTCGCTGAGCTCTTCGATTTTCTTTGAACGGAGGAAGTCGTATATACCTCCGAGGTGCTCCCTCACTTTGCCTCCTCCGAACTCGTAGACCTTCGTGACTAGGCCGTCTAAGAACTCACGGTCGTGACTGACGATGATGGCTGTACCGTCGAAGGCCTTGATAGCCTCCTTCAGCACATCCTTCGAAGGCATATCGAGATGGTTCGTAGGCTCGTCGAGAATCAGCAGGTTTACAGGTTCCAACAGCAGGCGGATCATTGCCAGACGGCTCCGTTCACCACCGCTGAGCACTTTGACTTTCTTGTCAGATTCCTCGCCGCCAAACATGAAAGCGCCCAATATATCGTTGATTCTCAGACGGATATCGCCCTTTGCCACATTGTCGATGGTCTGGAAGACGGTCAGGCTCTCGTCGAGCAGCTGAGCCTGATTCTGGGCGAAATAGCCAATCTGGATATTATGACCAATCTTCAGCTCGCCCGTAAAGGGAATCTCGCCCATGATACATTTCACCAGCGTAGACTTTCCTTCGCCGTTCTTGCCAACGAAGGCCACCTTTTCACCTCGCTTGATGGTCAGCGTCACGTGGTCGAAGACGGTATGGGCACCATAGTCCTTGCGCACCTCGTCGCAGATGACGGGATAGTCGCCAGAGCGCAGACAGGGAGGAAATTTCAGGTGCATCGCGGAGTTGTCGACCTCATCAATCTCAATGGGTACGATCTTCTCCAACTGCTTGATTTTCTGCTGCACCTGCACGGCCTTGGTGGCCTTATAGCGGAAGCGCTCGATGAAGTCCTTCATCTCAGCCATCTCCTTCTGTTGGTTCTCATAGGCCCTGATCTGCTGCTCGCGACGTTCCTGACGAAGAATGACATACTCGTTGTATTTCACCTTGTAGTCGATTACCCTCCCGCAGGAGATCTCCAGCGTGCGGTTCGACACATTATTTATAAATGCACGGTCGTGACTCACTAAGACGACAGCACTCGTCGACTGCGCGAGGAATTGCTCCAGCCATTGGATAGACTCGATATCGAGGTGGTTCGTGGGCTCGTCGAGCAGCAGCACGTCTGGTTTCTGCAACAGGATTTTTGCCAGTTCGATACGCATACGCCAGCCTCCTGAGAACTCAGAGGTGGGGCGCTCGAAGTCTGAACGCAGGAAACCCAGTCCGACGAGTGTCCTTTCGAGTTCTGCCTCACGGCTCTCAGCACCCATCATCAGGTAGCGTTCGTGCTCCGTCGTATATTTCTCTATCAGCGCGAGATAGCCCTCACTCTCATAGTCCGTCCGCTCGGCCAGTTCTTGGTTCATCTTGTCGAGGCGTTCCTTCATCTTCGTGATATCGGCAAAGGCCTTCTGAGCCTCCTCGCGGACGGTCGTATCGTCCTGAAGGATCATCACCTGAGGCAGGTAACCGATGCGGCAGTCGTTGGGAATGCTCACGTTGCCTGCCGTCGGCTTCTGCTGTCCGCAGAGGATCTTCAGCATCGTCGACTTGCCAGCACCGTTCTTTCCCACAAGGGCAATACGGTCGCGGTCGTTGATGACGAAACTCGCATCAGCGAACAGCGGCTTTACGCCAAACTCTACTTTCAGACTCTCTACAGAAATCATCGCTTATCTACAAACTCATAGTCTTTGTACTTCTCCTTGGGGAAACGGAGCATCTCGTCCGTAATGTCGCCAGAGTGGAAGTTAGAGATCTTGATGGTCGTCCAGATGAAGGCCACCTTGATTCTCAGGCTGATAGGGTGATAGGTCTTGCGCTCCACTAAGGCGTGGATCTCCTTGATGCCCTTCGCACCCTTCTTGGCCTTCAGCGTCAACATCAGCCCCCGTTCGTGCTCGGCCACGCTATAGGTGAAGTTCTCCGGCTCGAACTTAAACTTTTCAGAATACTTGTCCGACTTGTTGTTCTTCGCGCTATGGATCTCCACCTCCTTCTTCTTTTTCTTATTCTTGATGGTGTAGACCGTCGTGCCGTCGTTCCAGGAGTTCATTTTCTCGTCGACGAACTTGCTCTTCTTGCCCTTATACCATATCGTGCCGTTGGTCTTATAGATGCCGATGATGTTCACATCGTAGTGCAAGGTGGCACCTTGCTCACCGAACACCTGCTGATAGGCACTATTGAAGATGCGACGTGCCTGACGGGCATTCGGCGTCTCCTCTGTTTGAGCGGTACAGAGCAGGGGAATCATCAGCATCAATATCAATACGATTCTAGTTTTCATTCTTTTTATGTAATTTCGGGGTGCAAAATTACACATTTCTCGCGGATTATTGTTATTTTTGCACACAAATTAACGATTTTACCTCAATAAGTATGGAAAAGAACATCTTTGCTAAGCTCATAGCCAATGCCTTACAGCTTCAGGAGAAGGCCGTTGCCAACACGCTGTCACTCCTGGAAGAAGGCTGCACCATTCCCTTCATCTCACGCTATCGAAAAGAACGGACAGGAGGACTCGACGAGGTGCAGATAGCCGCCATCAGCGACCGCTTCGACAAACTGAAAGAGATTGAGAAGCGCAAGGAGACGGTCATCAAGACCATTACCGAACTCGGAAAGATGACGCCAGAACTGCAACAACGCATCGAAGCCTGCTGGGATGCAACGGAACTGGAAGACATCTATCTGCCCTACAAGCCCAAGCGTCGCACCAGAGCCCAAGTAGCTCGTGAACAAGGACTGGAGCCTCTTGCCAAGATTCTTCTGCTCCAACGGGAGCGGGATCCTGAGCGCATTGCAGAGAAATATGTTAAAGGCGACGTGAAAGATACTGAGGCAGCCATCAAGGGGGCTCAGGATATCATCGCAGAGACCGTCAGCGAGGATGAGCGCAGCCGTCAGCAACTCCGCAATGCGTTCAGCCGACAGGCCGTTATTTCCTCTAAGGTTGTCAAGGCCAAGGCCGATACTGACGAGGCAGCCAAGTACAGCGACTACTTCGACTGGCAGGAACCATTAAAGCGTTGTTCCTCACATCGGTTGTTGGCCATGCGACGTGGTGAGGATGAGGGTATTCTCCGTATTACCATCTCCCCCAACGACGAGGAAGCCGTCGAACGCCTGAAACGCCATTATGTCTATGGCAACACGCCCTGCGGCAAACTCGTGGCAGAGGCCATCGACGATGGGTATAAGCGTCTGCTCAAGCCTGCCATCGAGACAGAGTTTGCTGCGCTCAGCAAGGAGAAGGCCGACGATGAGGCCATTCATGTCTTCGCAGAGAACCTGCGTCAATTGCTTTTGGGTGCTCCCTTAGGACAGAAGCGCGTCATGGGTGTCGATCCGGGTTTCCGTACAGGCTGTAAGGTGGTGTGTCTCGATGCCCAGGGCAATCTGCTCCACCACGAGGCCATCTTCCCCCACCCGCCCGTCAACAAACGGACGGAGGCAGCCGTCGCTATCCTGAAGATGGTGAAGAAGTATCAGATTGAGGCCATCTCCATCGGTAATGGTACTGCCAGCCGTGAGACGGAACATTTCATCAAGGATGCCATCGCTGGCCGTTACAACATCGATGCCAGCAGCAAAGTCCTTGACCATCAGCCTCAAGTGTTCGTCGTCTCGGAGTCCGGCGCCTCTGTCTACTCTGCCTCTAAGATTGCCCGCGACGAGTTTCCTGATGAGGATGTGACCGTGCGTGGAGCCGTCTCCATAGGTCGCCGACTCATGGATCCCCTCGCAGAACTGGTGAAGATAGACCCCAAGAGCATCGGCGTCGGACAGTATCAGCACGATGTGGACCAGACGAAGCTCAAGCACTCGCTGGATCAGACCGTCGAGAGCTGTGTCAACGCCGTGGGTGTCGACCTGAATACAGCCTCACAGCATCTGCTGACATACGTCAGCGGCCTTGGACCTGTGTTGGCAAAGAACATTGTGGAGTATCGGAAAGAGAATGGGGCCTTCACATCACGGGCCCAGTTGAAGAAGGTCCCACGCCTCGGCCCATCCGCCTTCCAGCAGTGTGCAGGCTTCCTCCGCATCCCAGGAGCCAAGAACCCACTCGACAACTCTGCCGTCCATCCGGAGAGTTATCCGATTGTTGAGCAGATGGCGAAAGATCATGCCTGCTCCGTGACAGACCTTATTAATAATAAGGAGAAGCGTGAGGCCGTCGATATCAGGAAATACGTGACAGCTGAGGTGGGCATCCCTACCCTGACGGATATCATGAAGGAACTGGAAAAGCCAGGCCGTGACCCTCGTGAACAATTAGAGGAGTTTGAATTCGACAAGAATGTCTCTACGATCGATGACCTTGTAGAGGGAATGGTGCTGCCAGGCATCGTCACGAACATCACCAACTTCGGAGCCTTCGTCGATATCGGCGTCCATCAGGATGGCCTGGTACACATCTCCCAGATGGCCAACCGCCGCATCGCCCATCCGCTCGATGTGGTGAAACTCCACCAGCACATACAGGTCCGAGTGATAGAGGTAGACCGTCGACGCAACCGCATCTCCCTCTCCATGAAGGGGATATAAGAAAAAACCTTCCCTGCGTGGGGAAGGTTTTATTTAGACCTGCTGGATAATCTTGGCTCCTTCCTTGAGGGCCTCCATATTCAGGGGGATGAGGTCGTGATGGCGCTCAGGCAGCGTCTTCTTGAGTGCTTTCTCCACACCCTTGTCGTGCACCACAGGAGCAACCTTCAGCAGACCACCCAGCACAATCATATTGAACACCTTACCGTTCTTCATCTCGGCAGCCTTATCCATTGCGTTGATCTCATAGATGGTGATATCCTTACGAGTCGGCTTATTGATGATGCCAAAGCCGTCGTAGATAAGGATACCTCCGGGCTTGATCTTCGGTTCAAACTTCTCTAATGAGGGCTGGTTCAGCACCACAGCAATATCATACTTGCTGAGGATAGGTGACGAGATGCGCTCATCGCTGACAATGACGGTCACATTGGCCGTACCGCCACGCTGCTCGGGACCATATGCAGGCATCCAGGTCACTTCCTTGTCCTCCATCAGTCCTGAGTAGGCCAGAATCTTACCCATCGAGAGCACACCCTGACCACCAAAACCTGATATGATTATTTCTTTCTTCATAACTTTCCTTTTCTTTCGACTACGAATTTCACGAATGATACGAATTGTTTCTGCATAGCCAATTCGTTTAATTCGTATAATTCGTAGTGTTTAATTATTTATCTGTCGTATCCTTAAGGTCACCCTTGGGATAGAAGGGGAACATGTTCTCCTTCATCCATTCGTTAGCCTTTGCAGGGGTAAGCTTCCATCCGCTGTTACACGTAGAGACAAACTCGACCAGCGAACTTCCCTTGCCGTCCATCGAGGCTTGGAAGGCTTTCCGAAGTGCCTTCTTGGCTTTGTTGATAGAGGCTACGCTCTCTACGCTCTGGCGTGTGACATAGCAGGTACCTTCCAACTGGGCAGCGATATCGGCAATCTTCAGAGGATAGCCGTGAATCTCGGGGTCACGACCATAGGGGCAGGTCGATGTCTTCTGGCCAATCAGCGTCGTGGGAGCCATCTGACCGCCCGTCATGCCATAGATAGCATTGTTGACGAAGACAATGACGATGTTCTCGCCACGATTCAGGGCGTGAATGGTCTCACACGTACCGATGCAGGCCAGGTCGCCATCACCCTGATAGGTGAACACCAACCGGTCAGGCCAGCAGCGCTTGATGCCCGTAGCCAGTGCGGGAGCACGTCCGTGGGCAGCCTCCTGCCAGTCGATATCAATATAGTTATAGGCAAACACGGCACAGCCTACGGGGCTTACGCCAACGGCCTTATCCTCCATGCCCATTTCCTCGATCACCTCGGCAATGAGTTTATGCACCACACCGTGCGAACAGCCTGGACAGTAGTGCATATTGTTGTCGTTCAAGAGTGTCGGCTTCTTGCAGACAATATTCTCCGGTTGAACTATCTGATTTCTATCCACCATTGTAATTTACGATTTAGTCATTTACTATTTACGATTGATTACCAATGTGCTGAGTGCCTCCACAATCTCTTCCGGCTCGGGCACGATACCACCTAAGCGACCAAACTGCTCGACGGGCACAGCACCGTTGACGGCCAGGCGAACATCCTGAACCATCTGGCCGGCATTGATCTCCACCACCAGGATGCCCTTCTTGGTCTTGGCCAGCTCGGCAATCTCCTTCGTGGGGAACGGCCACAGTGTGATAGGGCGGAACAAGCCTACTTTCAGTCCCTCTTCGCGGGCCACCTCGATGGCTTTCTCCGACAGACGGGCAGCACTGCCAAAGGCCACGATGGCATAGTCGGCATCGTCCATCTGCTGCTGCTCGTAGCGCACCTCCTGCTCCTGAATCTTGCGATACTTCTCCTGCAGGGCCAGGTTGCGGGCCTCCATTGCCTCGGGTTTCAGCTCCAACGAGGTAATCACCACGCGCTCCCTGTTCTTCGGCTTACCTGTCGAGGCCCAGGGGCACTCCTTGATGACCTCCTCATCAGTACGACGGGGCTTGAACGGTGGCAGCACCACCTTCTCCATCATCTGCCCGATGACACCATCGCTCAGAATCATGGCAGGATTGCGATACTTGAAGGCCAGCTCGAAGGCAAGGTCTACAAAGTCGGCCATCTCCTGCACAGAGTTAGGAGCCAGCACGATAACATTATAGTCGCCGTTACCACCGCCACGCGTAGCCTGGAAGTAGTCACCCTGCGAAGGCTGGATGGTACCCAGACCAGGACCGCCGCGCTGCACATTGATAAACACGCCCGGCACCTCGGCACCAGCCATATACGTGATACCCTCCTGCATCAGGGCGATACCTGGTGACGACGACGAGGTCATGGCGCGCTTGCCGGCACCGGCTGCACCATACACCATATAAATACTCGCCAGCTCGCTCTCTGCCTGCACCACCTGCATACCGGTGGTCTCCCAGGGCTTCAGCTCGGCCAGCGTCTCGATGACTTCACTCTGCGGAGTAATAGGATAGCCGAAATAGCCGTCGCATCCGCAACGAATAGCAGCATGGGCGATAGCCTCATTGCCTTTCATCAACACAACTTCACGTTCTTCTGCCATAACTTTACTCCTCCATTTTTTTACGATACACGGTGATACAACCATCGGGACAGACGATGCCACACGAGGCACAGCCCACGCAGGCCTCCTCGTTGACTGCCTCCACATAGGGGTAGCCGTGCAGATTCACTTTGTTGGCCAGGGCGATGACCTTCTGTGGGCAAGCGATGATACACAACTGACATCCCTTGCACCGCTCGGTATTCACCTCGATGGCACCTTTCATTTTCGCCATATTTATCTAGTTTAATGCATTAAAATACTATCATTGTTCTCGCTGAAGACTATTGCCTCGGCATAAACGGGTGCAAAATTACGAATAATATGTCAAAAGACCAAAAGAAAAGCTGGTTTTCTTTCGGTTTTGCCAGTCAAAAGCCGTCTTCCGTGCCTATTTGCAAACAGTTGCCCGCAGAATGCGCACGTCAGTATAGGGGCGATAGTACTTGTCGACGGACATGTGCTGGATGGCATCCACCACATCCATGCCCTCCACCACCTCGCCGAAGACGGTGTACTGCCCGTCCAAGTGGGGCGTTCCGCCCAACGTCTTGTAGGTCTCGGCCATCTCGGGCGTTATCTTCACACCACCATGCGTCAGCGTGTCCAGCCGCTCCTGTACCCTTTCTATCTGCGCATCGCTGAGCCTTTGGCCCCAAACGATATAGAACTGGCAGGCACCCGATCGCCTTTCCGGATTGATGCGGTCGGGCTCGCGGGCAGCAGCCACCATGCCCCGCCGATGGAAGAGCTGGGGCAGACGGAACTCTGGCTCAATGGTATAGTCGAGCTCTCCCCTGCCCAACCGCTGGCCTGCCTCAGCACGCCTGCTGGTGGGGTCGCCGCCCTGTATCATGAAGTCCTCGATGACCCGATGAAAGAGCAGCGAGTCGTAGAACTGGGTGCGCACCAGTTCCAGGAAGTTGTCACGATGTTTGGGCGTCTCGTTGAACAGCGCAATGCGGATATTGCCCTGTGTGGTTTCCAGTAGTACCTCGGTCCGCTTCTCCTGAGCCCATCCGCATTGCGACAGGCTGCAGAGCAAGCACACCATGAAAAAAAATCTTTTCATATTTCTCATCATTCTATCTTTTACGCCAAATCTTTTCATGCCGCAAAGGTAAGAAATAGTTTTGAAAAGAACGAAGGTTTACTGCCAAAAAGCTCCACCGTTGATATGATTTCCGTCTAAACGCTATGTTTTTCCAGAAATTCCTCAACCCTGCCTCGCATCATTTCCACTGTCAGACCATAGAGCTGGTTCTCTGACCTGAAGGTGCAGAGTGTGGCGTTGCAATGACCTGACGGTCGATTTCGGATTCTATTCCGGTTTCCCCTCTTCTATTTTCAGTCCAAGATGATGCCAAGTTCAGGTATTCTCTCCAAACCAATCTTTCTCAGCGCATCGATAAAGGTGTCAATGGCTTGGCGATGCCAAACGACAGTTCTTCCACTTGTTGCAACACGCCCTTTGGCAGTTTCACTCCAATGAGGAATGAGAAATGATGGAATGAGGGAATGATAACGCTCAGGGATTGTACATATCTTTGCAGTAGAATGCCATGATGTCGTCAAGCATGCGCTTGGCCTCGACAGCAGGGCTGTCGGGGTCAAGCTCTATTGCTTGGATATAGCAGTTGATGGCCTCGTGCCACTGACTCTGCTTCCTGTAGGCATTGCCCTGCTCATAAAGGTGTTGAGCAGTAGCTACATCTTCACTCTTCACGTTTTACTTATAATATTCGCGCTTACCAGCAGCCAGTGTATTCTTCATCAGCGAACAGATAGTCATAGGACCTACTCCGCCAGGCACGGGAGTAATAAAGCTACACAAGGGGGCTACCTCATCGAACTTGACATCGCCGTTCAGGCGGAAACCACTCTTGCGCGAGGCATCAGGCACTCGGGTTGTGCCCACATCAATAATGACAGCTCCAGGCTTCACCATATCGGCAGTCACGAAGTCGGGCTGCCCGATGGCGGCAATAATGATGTCGGCCTCGCGACACTCCTCCTTCAGGGTCTTCGAGCGCGAGTGGCACACGGTGACGGTGGCATCGCCATACTGCTTTTGCATCATCAGCTGAGCCATAGGCTTGCCTACGATGTTGGAGCGACCGAGGATGACGCACTTCTTGCCCGAGGTCTCGATGTGATAACGCTTCAGCAGGGTGATGATACCCAGTGGGGTGGCCGAGATGAAACAAGGAAGTCCGATGGCCATACGCCCGACGTTGATAGGATGAAATCCATCGACATCCTTGCGATAGTCGATAGCCTCGATAATCTTCTGTTCGTCAATATGCTTGGGCAGGGGCAGCTGCACGATGAAACCGTCGACGTCCTCATCCTTGTTCAACTTATCCACGCAGTCGAGCAGCTCTTCCTCCGTAATATTGTCTTCATAGCGAATCAAAGTCGACTTGAAGCCGCAGGCCTCACACGCCAGCACCTTGTTCTTCACATAGGTCTCCGAACCACCATCATGCCCCACCAACACGGCAGCCAAATGAGGCTGTTTGCCTCCTGCCGCTACTATCTGCCTAACCTCTTCTGCAATCTCAGCCTTAATCTGAGTCGCGGTTGCTTTTCCGTCAATCAACTGATACATATTATCTCTCTTTTTCTTTAGACAGAATAACAAAATAACATGTTATCTTGCTATGATATCTTGTTATGTTATTTTGTTACTCTGTCTATAAAATTACTCTGTCTACAAAATTACTCTGTCTTCATTTAGAACTTAGGCATGCCGCCTTTCATCTTCATGGCAGCTGCCATCTGGGCCATCTTCGAACTGCCCATTCCGCTGACCATTTTCATCACCTTGCGCGTCTGGTCGAACTGCTTCATCAGGCGGTTCACTTCTTCTATCTTGGTTCCTGAGCCCTTAGCTATACGCAGACGACGGCTCTGATTGATGATGTCGGGGTTGGCACGCTCCTTGGGAGTCATCGACTGGATAATGGCCTCAATAGACTTGAAGGCATTGTCGTCGATGTCTACGTCCTTAATGGCCTTGCCCACTCCAGGAATCATCGATGCCAAGTCCTTGATGTTACCCATCTTCTTGATCTGCTGTATCTGACCCATGAAGTCGTCGAAGTCGAACTTGTTCTTGCGAATCTTCTTCTCTAAGCGCTTGGCTTCCTCTTCGTCGAACTGCATCTGGGCACGTTCCACAAGCGACACCACATCGCCCATACCCAGAATACGGTCGGCCATACGCTCAGGATGGAACACATCGATAGCCTCCATCTTCTCGCCCGTACCCACAAACTTGATAGGCTTGGTGACGACAGTGCGTATCGACAGGGCAGCACCGCCACGGGTGTCACCGTCCAACTTGGTCAGTACCACACCGTCGAAGTCCAGACGGTCGTTGAACTCCTTGGCCGTGTTGACAGCATCCTGACCCGTCATCGAGTCGACCACAAAGAGCGTCTCGTCGGGCTGAATAGCCTCCTTCAGGGTTGCTATCTCGTTCATCATCTCCTCATCGACAGCCAGACGACCGGCAGTATCGATGATGACTACATTATTGTTCTTGGCCTTGGCCTCACGAATAGCATGCTGGGCTATCTCAACCACATTCTTGTTGTCGGGTTCGCTATAGACTGGAACGCCTACCGACTCGCCCACCACATGCAGCTGCTGGATAGCAGCAGGACGGTAGACGTCGCAGGCCACCAGCAACGGACTCTTGTGCTGACGATCTTTCAGCATCTTGGCAAGCTTACCAGAGAAGGTGGTCTTACCCGAACCTTGCAGACCCGACATCAGAACGATGGCCGGATGGCCCTCCAGTTTCAGCTCTACGGCCTTGCCGCCCATCAGCTCGGCCAGCTCGTCGTGAACAATCTTCACCATCAGCTGACTGGGCTTGATAGCCGTCAGCACATTCATACCTAAAGCCTTCTGCTTCACGGTGTCAGTGAATGTCTTGGCTACCTTGTAGTTCACATCGGCATCCAACAGGGCCTTACGCACATCTTTCAGTGTCTCCGCTACATTGATCTCGGTGATTTTTCCTTCACCTTTCAGTATCTTGAACGACCGTTCAAGTCTGTCACTTAAATTCTCAAACATCGAAGAAATTTACTATTTACGATTTACTATATACGGTTTTGAAGGTGCAAAGATACGAATAAGCGAGCAAAATGCAAAAAGAAAACAAGTTTTTCTTTTGTTTTTCCTAATGTTGCCCATGCACCGCCTACATTCCGAGCCGACAAGTCTGGGACGACAATAGCCAAATCACACCACTTCGTCCATGAGGATGTCGTGGGAATCGCAAGGCACCTGGGGGACATGCTGGAAGGGGAAGGCAACACCTATGGTATGGCGCACGGGATGCTGTGCCAAGAAGCGGTCATAGTAGCCACGGCCACGCCCTAACCGGTGACCAGCGGCATCGAAAGCCATACCGGGAATCAGCGCAATATCGATAGCGGCATCTTGGACGAAAAGGGCTCCTGTAGGTTCTTGAATATGGAAAGCTCCTTCCTGAAGGTCGTCAGCCGATGTATAGCAACGCAGCTCCATTGTCTCACTGCCTGTTACGCGGGGCAGCACCACGTGCTTGCCTCCAGCCACCAATTGGGCTATCAGCGGACGGATGTCAACCTCGTCAGGCAATGGCCAGTAACACATAATGACATGGGCATCGCTCAGGCGCGTGGCAAGCTGCTGACAGATGTCGGCCGACATCGCAGCCAACCGGGCGGCATGCTGCTGCTTGGCTTGGCGCATCTGCTGGCGCAGCAGGGGCTTGGTCAAGGCGCTGGCCTGACTAGCTGAGAACTCACAGCCGCAGTACTGTTGATTATAAAAATGATACTCGTGCAAGAGTTGGTTGCGACGATCCTGCAAGCCGCCCTTGCGCCAGTTCTGAGCCCAAAATGTAACAGTGGGGACCAAGGAGGCTGCATCCCCTACTCCATTGACAACCTCTTCGGCCTTGTGTCCGGCACGCTCTATCTGCTCCAGACTTTTCCAACGACTGGAAGCAAGCGTAGTAGCAAAAAAGGCGATGCCCAGTTCCTGTGCCTTCTTTGCCGTCTCAACAAGCCGCAATGTGAAGCACTGCTCACAGCGTCTGCCTCTCTCCGGTTCTCCCTCCAGTCCGCAGACACCTGCACGCCAATCCTCATGATGGTAGTCGCCGTCTATCCATTGGATACCCAGCGACTCGGCATGCCGTTTGCTCTCTTCCTTGCGGATGCTGTACTCTTCACGGGGCCAGATGTTGGGATTATAATAAAAGATAGTGGGGCGCACGTCGTGCTGCAACAGCCATTCAACAATGGCTGACGAACAAGGGGCGCAGCAGGCATGCAGCAGCACCTCATGACATCGCTCTGGAATCTGTATGGCAGGAACTTTCAACTTTCAACTCTCAACTCTCAACTCTCAACACCCTAAAGTCCGCGGGCTTTCCATATTTTCTCCTTGGCGGCATTGATTTCCTGGAATTTTTTCTCAGCAGCCTTGCGGATGTCGTCGCCCAGGGCAGCCACCTTGTCTGGATGATGCTCGAGAGCAAGACGGCGATAGGCTTTCTTCAGTTCGTCATCGGTAGCATTAGGACTGACACCTAATACTTTATAAGCCGACTCCAGATCGTCCTTACCCAGACCTAACATCGAGTCCACTTCATCGACCGACATCTGCATCCATTGGGCACACTCTTTCATCGCCGTCACCTCAACAGTGTCGACACGCCCGTCGGCCTGCGCTATCATGACGAGGAAGTTGAGCAGTTGCAGCCGCTGCGAATAATCCATGTTGCCGGCTATCTGCTGGCAACACTGCATCACGGTCTGCTGAAACTGATATGCTCCGACACGCTTTTGTTCCTCGAAGAGTTTCCTCAGAATCTCATCGCCCTGCCGTCGGGCCACATCGCCGAAGTTCTGGCGCAGCACATTGCGCACCAGCTCCATCTCGGAGTGCATCACCTTGCCATCAGCCTTGATGACATACGAGGCCAAGACAAGCATCGAGAAGAGAAAACTATTGCGCTGTCCCTGATAGGAGCGTTGCTGACTATACGACTGTCCGCCATAGCTTTGCGATTCAAAACCACTCTGTCCGTCAAAGGTTCCCTGCGTTTCGGGCGTATTCACCGCATCAAGCATAGAGTCGAAGACTCCACCCAGCACGATACCTGCCAATGCCCCTAACGGGCCGGCACTCATAAAACCCAGGAAACCACCTATCCACTTACCTAATCCCATAACTGTCAACTCTCAACTGTCAACTTTCAACTGTCAACTCTCAACTAATAATGGTTCCACCAGTCTCGGCAGTCGCGCTCTTCACGCTCCATATCGTCAATCAAGCATTCCGCCAACTTCAGCACCACCTCCTGAGGCACTAGAAAGCGAGGATCATCGCTATGCGGATTGATAGACGTAAGGAAATGGGGCATCTCTGCTTTGTAGACTTCTTTCATGCGCAGGTTGTCCCCATCCACTCCCGAACAAGAGTAAGTAATATTAGCCAGACGGTCGCACAGCTTGGCGAAAGGCGCATAGGGAGTCTCACGAATACCTCTATAATACTTCTCCCCTGCCCGCTCGGCACGTGTCCGCCCCTTGTCATTGGTCAGCGCATATACAATCTCTGTAGCCATCAGAGCCTGCTCGACGGTCAAGAGGTGACGCGCCGTCTTCATCACATCGTTATATGTGAGCCGGGCATCCTCAATGCTGTCGTGATAATAGCCTCCGAAGAACAAAGGCAGCACATCGGCTTCCTGTACACACACTAAGTGACCGAAGTCGCGAATATTGTTCACCACCATGTCCAGATGATAGCCATAAGGCAGGTTGTCACCATAGGTCTGGTTCACGCTCTGATGCAGGTCGTGGGCCGACTGGCCAATAACTTCTATGGAGGGAGCATACTTCTGCATGCAGGTCTCAAAAGATTCTCTTGTCATTCTCTTTTTTTATATTTTGACTGCAAAGTTAATAAATAATCTTTTTTTTTTCGTATCTTTGCAGAAAAATCTCATGATAATGAACAAAGATAACTCTACAGAACGTGTTTTTCAGATATTCAAGGAACTGAATCAGATACCACGCCCATCACACCATGAAGAGCGTGTGGCCGACTATTTATGTCAATTTGCCGAACGCTTGAAGCTGGAATACCAGCGCGATGCAGAAAACTGTGTCGTCATCCGCAAGCCAGCTACCTCGGGACACGAGGGGGCTGAACCTGTAGTACTGCTGAACCACATGGATATGGTTTGCGTAGGTATGAAGAATCCACTCACCGACCCCATCGAAGCTTATGTAGAAAACGGATGGATGAAGGCACGGGGCACCTCGTTGGGCGCTGACAACGGCATAGGACTGTCGATGGCACTGGCTGTACTGGAAAGTGACGATATCATACACGGTCCGCTGGAAGTCATCACTACCACCAACGAAGAAGACGGGATGTCAGGTGCTGCCCAACTGACCAAGGACTTCTTGAAAGGCAGGAGAGTCATCAACCTCGACTCGGAAGACTACGACACCATCACAACGGGAGCTGCTGGAGCCACACTGCAGTTCCACCGCATACCCGCACAGAGGACACCTGCCCCTGGAGGCAAACGCCGTTGGTATAACATCCACTTCAAGGGCGGACTGGGCGGTCACTCCGGAGTTGACATCAACAAAGGCAGATGCTCTGCCATCGTGCCTGCATGGGCTGTACTGGCAGCTATCTACAACGAATACGACTTTAACGTGTCGTCTATTAAAATAGGTGAAGCCAACGCCTCAATAGCCTCTTCGGCCAACATCATACTGACCATTCCTTCTGGCGAAGGTGCAGAGTTTGTGAAGACACAGGAAGGAATGATGAACGAATGGCTGCGCGAGGAATATGGCGCAGGAGATCCACAGATACACTGCACCATCACAAAATGCGAGCCACAACCGACCATCATCAATCCAGAGGCATTTGAAGCACTGTTGAGTTGTCTGGAGCAGATTCCGCAAGGAGTAGTGAAAATGAGTGAGAGCATGAAGGATACGGTAGAGACATCAAACAATGTAGGGCGCGTGGAGACACAGGATGACTGCATCTTTGTATCGACCCATACCCGTAGCTTTATTGATGCCGATATGGAGCAACTGAGTCAGGACATTGCCAACGTGTTCAAGGCGTGCGGAGCAACCAGCGAGACCATCATGCAGGCACCTGCCTGGTGGGAAGACCAGCAATCGGATTTCCTGCAACTGACCAGTAATACATTTCAGGATGTGCTGGGATGGCGTCCACGAATGGTGGCCATGCACTTCGTGCTGGAGGCAGGTTTCTTCGTTAAGCACTATCCTGGCATACAGATAGCCTGCATCGGTCCTAAAATCGTTGAGCCCCACTCTACCAGTGAGAGAGTGGAGCTCAAAACGGTGGATGACATCTGGCGTGTTCTTAAAGAATTGCTACGCCGCATGTCGTAAGCGCTCACGCTCAGCGCTTGATTTCTATATCGCGCTTCACGTTGTTGCGAATCTTTGTCAGGTATGCTTTCATGCCTGGCGCATCCTTTTTGTCGATAATTTCCAATAGTTCCTTCAACTCCGTACGAATCTGGCTGACTTGGTCGTGAGTATAGGGATTGAAGAGAATTTCCTGCAAGAGGTAGTCGTCTTCGTTCAGTACGCCCTTTGCTATCTTCATGTGACGTTTAAAGGTGGTTCCAGGAGCGTCCTGATGCTTCATGACGGCCGCAAAGACAAAGGTCGAGACAAAGGGTATCGACAGCGAGTAGGCCACCGTCTTGTCGTGCTCTTCAAAGGTGTACTCATAAATGTTCAATCCCAGCTTTTGGTAGAGATCCTTAAAGAAAATACGTCCCATATAGTCACCCTCGGTGATGATGATGGCATTCTCCTCAGAGAGCTGATGCAGATTGGCAAAAGTCGGACCAAACATCGGGTGCGTCGACACATAGCGCCGGCCACTCTGCTCGTAGAATGCCTTCAAGTCGGTCTTCACCGAGGCAATGTCGCTGATGATGCAGTCTTTGGGCAGATGGGGTATCACCTCCTCAAACACAGGGATGGTGTACTTCAGCGTCACAGCATTGATGAGCAGTTCTGGACCGAAGGCCTCTATCTCCTCCATCGTAGTGAAACGCTGGCAGTTATAGGTGAAGCGCATGCGCTTGGGATCGCGCTCAAATACGGCAACTTCGTGGTCGAAGCTTAGCAGGTCGATGAAGAACGACCCCATCTTGCCTGCTCCTAATACTAATATTCTCATATAAAAAGACCCTCCCCCATCCCCTCCCTTGTAGGGAGGGGCGTAGAATGTTTGTGGGAGATTTATTCTACTGGTTTACAATCTCAATCTGCTGGCGCACCGACTCCTCGTGAATACTCTCAAAGACCTTTGCCACAAATTCGGGAGCCATACCCGTGAGCGAGCCCTGCACGCCGCGCTTCTCGAGAATCTCGTTGTAGCGGGAGGTCTGCAGCACGGTCATATTGTGCTCCTTCTTGTAACGGCCAATCTCGCGGCAAACGTCCATGCGCTTGGCCAACAACTCCATCAGCTGGTTATCCAGTTCGTCTATCTGCTTACGCAACTGCTGGATGCTCTCGGTGGTGATGTGCTCGTCGCGGATAATCAGCAACGACAGAATGTAGTCGAGCACCTCTGGAGTCACCTGCTGCTTGGCATCGCTCCATGCCTTGTCGGGGTCGCAGTGACTCTCCACTATGAGTCCGTCGAAGCCTAAGTCCATAGCCTGCTGGCACAGCGGGGCAATCAGCTCGCGCTTGCCACCAATGTGCGAGGGGTCGCAGATGATGGGCAGGTCGGGGATACGGCGATGCAACTCGATGGGTATCTGCCACATCGGTGCATTGCGATATATCTTCTGCTCGAAGCTCGAGAATCCGCGGTGGATGGCTCCCAAGCGCTTGACGCCAGCCTGGTTCAGGCGCTCCATAGCACCTATCCACAGTTCGAGGTCGGGATTGACGGGATTCTTCACGAACACGGGGATGTCAACACCTTTCAGGGCATCGGCCAGCGCCTGCATGGCAAAGGGATTGGCAGTGGTACGGGCACCTATCCACAGGATGTCCATATCGTACTTCAGAGCCAGCTCCACATGTTCGGGAGTAGCCACCTCGGTAGAGATGAGCATGTGGGTCTCGTCCTTCACGCGCTTCATCCAGGGCAGGGCCTTCTCGCCGTTTCCCTCGAAGCCACCGGGCTTGGTGCGGGGTTTCCACACGCCGGCGCGGAAGTTATGACAGCCCTTCATGGCCAGCTGTCGGGCGGTTTCCATCACTTGTTCCTCTGTCTCGGCACTGCAGGGACCAGCAATGACGAAGGGACGTTCGTTATCACTCGGTAAATTCAGTGGTTGTAAGTCTAATTCCATAATTATATTGTTTGTTTGATTCGTTCTAATGCTTCTTTTATCTTCTCTTCCTTGGCACAGAGGGAGATACGGATGTATCGCTCGCCATTGCTGCCGAAGATGAAGCCTGGGGTGATAAACACACGGGCCTCATGGAGCACACGCTCCGTCAGGTCTTCCACATTCTGGATGCTGTCGGGAATACGTCCCCAGAGGAACATTCCTACCTGCTGCTTGTCGTAGGTGCAACCCAACTGATCCATAATCTGCTCTGCATACTTCCTGCGGGCAGCATAGCGCTCAATATTGGCCTCACGGTGCCACGCATCACTATTATTATAAGCCTCGGCGGCTGCCAGCTGGATGCCTCGAAAGGTACCGCTCTCGATATTCGACTGCACTTTCAGAATCCATGAGATGAACGTAGGATTAGAGGCACACATGCCTACACGCCAGCCGGGCATGTTATGGCTCTTCGACATGGAGTTGAACTCAATGCAGCACTCCTTGGCTCCCGGCACCTGCAACAGCGACAGATGTTCCTCGCTGAGGATAAAGCTATAGGGATTGTCGTTCACTACCACAATATTGTGGCTACGGGCAAACAGCACCAGACGCTCGTAAGTCTCGCGACGGGCACGACCTCCTGTCGGCATATTAGGATAGTTGGTCCAGAGTAATTTACAATTTACAGACTTACTGTTTACTATTTCCTCCAGCTGGTCGAAGTCGGGCTGCCAGCCGTTGTCCTCGCGCAGGTCGTAGTTGACGATGTTGGCACCTAAGAGCTTAGAGAGCGAGGTATAGGTGGGATAGCCGGGATTGGGCACCAGCACGGTGTCGCCCGGATTGACGAATGCCAGCGTGACGTGCAAGATGCCTTCCTTGGAACCAATCAGTGGCAGCAGCTCCGTCTTGGCATCGAGGTCAACATCATACCATCGCTTATAGAATCCAGCCATTGCCTCGCGCAATTCGGGCGTACCCTGTGTGGGCTGATAGCCGTGAGCACCGGGCTGATGGGCTACCTCGCAAAGTTTCTCGATAGTCTGTTCTGAAGGCGGCATGTCGGGACTGCCGATAGCCAGGCTGATGATGTCCTTGCCCTCGGCATTCAACTGGGCAACCTCTTTCAGCTTGCGGCTGAAGTAGTATTCCTGCACCAGACTGAGGCGGTCGGCAGGTTGAACGGATGTTGTCTTTGTTGTCATAGTTGTCGTTTTATCTTAATTGGTTTGTCTTCCTTCTTTGTATTCACCCAGTATTTTGAAGTCGCGAGTGAGCGGGATGATGGCATCGATGCTCTGGCGATAGCGTGTCAGGTCGTCGTACATCACATCGACATAGAACAGGTACTCCCATTCGCGCCCGATGATGGGCAGCGACTGTATCTTCGTCAGGTTGATTTTATAGAACGAGAGAATGGCGAGTACATGGCTCAGCGAACCTTCCTCGTGAGGCAGCGAGAAGACGATGCTCGCCTTGTTAGTCTCAGTCAGGGGGCGCAGCAGGTCGGCCTTGTTGGGATTCGAGACCACCAGGAATCGGGTGAAGTTATGCTTGTTGTCCTCGATATGGTCTTCGAGCACCTTCAGTCCGTAGAGCCGTGCAGCCTCGGCATGGCAGATGGCTGCCCAGCCACGCCTACCCTCCTCGGCTATCATCTTGGCTGAACCCGCCGTATCCTCTGCCTCGACATTCTTCATCTGCGGATGCTGAGCCAGAAACTGACGACACTGCATCAGGGCCACTGGATGGGAGTGTACCTCGCTGATGGTGCTCCAATCGTCATCGGGCAGACAGCAGATGCAATGGGTGATGTGCAGCTTGTGCTCTCCCACAATAGTGGTACCGCTCTCGCGCAACAGTTCGTAGTTGTGCAACAGCGAACCGGCTATCGTATTCTCGATAGCTGTCATGCCTATCATCGTAGGGTCTTTATGGATACTCTCGAACACCTGCTCGAACGTGGAGCAGCATTCCAGCTGTATCTGTTCACCCTCGAAGTAAAGGTGGGCTGCAATGTCGTGGAACGAACCCGTCAGTCCCTGTATAGCTATTCTTTTCATTTATATTTAATATTGATTCAATCTTTATTTAAAAAAATTCCCGCTTTCACTTGTCTGTGAAGCGGGACCCTATCTTTTTTCTTCCATTCTGCAACGATATACGGCCTTACGCTTCACAGGGTGCTGCAAAGTAAAAATAAAAGCCGTAAAAGTATGCATTCTGAATTGTCATATTGCTCGTAATTTTTGTATTTCGGTTGCAAAAGTAATACATTTCTGTGAAACGTGCAAACTTTTTGAAAGAAAATTTTTCCAGTGCAATATTTTTTCACTACCTTTGCAGCGTTTTTAAGACAATATACTATATGATAATAGGTATAAAAGAAAAACGATGAAAAAGAAGAATTTGTTCTTAGCAGCTGCCATCCTGCTGTTTGGTGGTTTTGTGCTGGCCGCCTGTAGCAAAGACGACAACAACAGCAACGACAATGGAGGTTCATCAACAGACAAGACAAGAAAAGACCAACAATGACGCGTAAGACTTTTGCTGTATTAGGCATGATGTGTGCCGGATGTGCAGCCAACGTTGAGAAGAGACTCAAACAAGCAGGCGGTGTGGCCACGGTTTCAGTAAACCTGGCCACCCGTACTGCTTTGATAGAGTACGACGAACAACAGACCACCCCCGGACAGTTGAAGGAGACGCTCAGCCAGATTGGCTACGACATGGTGATAGAGGAAGACCGCAATGTCGAGGCCATCGAGCATCGTAGCTATACCACCCTGCGCAACAAGGTAATCACATCGTGGGGCTTTGCCTTGGCGGTGATGGCGCTTTCGATGGGCTATATTAAAATAGGTACGCGAGACACGCAGAACCAGCTGATGCTCATCCTCACGCTGCTGAACATCGTGTATTGCGGACGACAGTTCTACGTGAATGCTGCCCGCCAGCTCCTGCACGCCTCGGCCAACATGGACACGCTGGTGGCGCTGTCTACCGGCATCTCCTTCCTCTTCAGTGCCTTCAACACCTTCTGGGGCGACAGCTACTGGGGTGCGCAGGGCATCGAGTGGCACACCTGGTTCGATGCCTCGGTCATGATTATCACCTTCGTGCTGACGGGCCGTCTTTTAGAAGAGCGCGCCAAGCACAGCACTGCATCAGCCATCCGCGCACTCATGGGACTGACGCCCAAGACCGCCCATCTCGTGGCCGACGGCATACCCGTCGACACACCCATCTCGGCACTGCAGAAAGGCGACACCATCGAAGTGCGACCCGGCGAGAAAGTGCCCGTCGACGGCACCGTCCTTCCCCTCTCCTGGGCAGAGGGCTCAGGGCTAAGGCTGCTCGTCGACGAGTCGATGATGACTGGCGAGTCGGCAGCTGTCGAGAAACGCGCCGGCGACAAGGTGCTGGCAGGCACCATCGTGCAGCAAGGCACCTTCCGCTTCAAGGCCGAGGAGGTAGGCCAGAAGACGGTCCTTGCCAATATGATACGCATGGTGCAGGAGGCGCAGGGCTCCAAAGCTCCAGTACAGCGCGTGGTAGACAAGATAGCCCTCGTCTTCGTACCCGCAGTGGGCGGCATCGCACTGCTGACCTTCCTCTGCTGGTATCTCATCGGCGGACATGCCTATTTGCCTCAAGCCATCCTCTCTGCCGTCTCCGTGCTGGTCATCGCCTGTCCCTGTGCCATGGGACTGGCTACCCCCACCGCCCTGATGGTAGGCATCGGCAAGGCAGCCCAGCAGAACATCCTCATCAAGGATGCCACCGCCCTCGAGCAGCTGCGCCAGGTCGACACGCTCATCACCGACAAGACCGGCACCCTCACCTTCCCCCCCACATCACCCACATCAACCACTCCCCCCACCGAAACCCTCAAGCCCCACGCCCGCGAAGCGATAGATCAGCTCCAACAGATAGGCATCAAGCTCATCATGATGAGCGGCGACCGCGAGGAGCGCGTAGCCGCCATCGCCCGCGAGGCAGGCATCAGCAGCTACCGCTCGCAAGTGCTTCCCCAGGACAAGGAAGACCTGGTGAAGGAACTGCAGGCACAGGGCCACCATGTAGCCATGACGGGCGACGGCATCAACGACTCGCAGGCTCTGGCGCGGGCCGATGTCAGCATTGCTATGGGCCGCGGCACCGATGTGGCGATGAATGTGGCACAGGTGACGCTCATGGGCGACGACCTGCGGCGTATTCCTGAGGCCATCAGCCTCTCCAAGCGCACCGTAGCCATGATACACCAGAACCTCTTCTGGGCCTTCATCTACAATCTGGTCTGCATCCCCCTGGCGGCTGGCCTGCCCTACCTCTTCGGCCTGCACTGGCAGATTACCCCCATGTGGGCTTCAGCCCTCATGGCCTTCAGCAGCGTCAGCGTCGTCCTCAACAGCCTCCGCCTGAAGCTGCGGTAAACAAAAACGCACCCGATTTTCCACCGTGTTTTCTTGCTTGTTTGCAGAATAATTGTTATCTTTGCAGCAATGTTTGAGAAAGAAATACACGATTACGAAAGACTGCGCGAGGAATATCAGCAGAAAGTAGCTGACAGGATGAGCCAAGAGCAGTGGAGGGAATACAACGAGATTCTCTTCTCTGCTCATTCGTGTGCCATTGAGGGGAACACGTTCACAGTAGACGATACAAGGATACTTCGTGAGCAGGGCATGTCGATGATACCTGTTGGACGCTCACTATTGGAATGTGCCGAAATGGCTGACCATTTCCGGGCTTTCGACTTTATGGTGAGTCATTTGGATGCAGAGTTCGATGAGTCGCTGCTGAAGGAGGTGAACAGGCTGGTCACTAAGCACACGCTGTCGTATCGCGTGCCAGGAGCGGTTGCTGGAGCCTATACCACCGAAGACATGGCAGCAGGAGACACCGTCTTTGGCGACCATGAGGAACTGATAGCCCTTATTCCCAAGCTGATGAAGTCTACCCGCGAAGCACTTGCCGGAGATATACATCCACTTGTTGCGGCTGCGAAATGGCACGGCTATTATGAATATTTACATCCTTTCCGTGACGGTAATGGCAGGACGGGGCGTTTGCTCTCCAATTTCATACTTCTCGGGGCTGGCCATCCTTTGCTGATTATTAAGACAGAAAACCGTTCGGAATATATCTCAGCCCTGAAGATGATCAGAACCGAGGGAACGGACGAGTTCTTAGTAGCGTTTTTCTTCAAGACCGCTATCCATCGCATGAAGAGTGAACTCGAACAGAAACAACGAAACACCTTGCCCATGATATTCTTCTGACTATAATTTTTACGCTTTAGGGTGTCAGGGTGTCAGAATGCCGATGTACAAATGCTGCACCCTGACACCCTAAAACGCAAATTTCCATGTATGAAAACACAAAGAAAGGCACAAAATAGCAGATTTTGCCAGAACGCTTCCTAACACTTTCTCCACCGCACTCGAAAAATTATTAGACTGCACTCGAAAAATATTTCCCCTGTACTCGAAAAAATCCTCCTCCGCAGTCGAAATTTTATATGCTCACAAAGGACCATTCCCTTTGTGAGCATTGTTTATTTGCTTGAACAATCGATATAGAATTTACATTTTTATGATTATCTTTCTCTGCATAAAGCGTAGCGTCTCTGCCTGTTTCATCATCAGGTCGGCCATCATTCCGTTTGCATCGTTTTCGCCATTGATGATATTGTAGATTGACTTCAAGCCATCGCGCCCCCCGTCGTGCTTCAGCACATAGACCATGCAAAGGTACTGTAAGGCTATGTTCGACGAGAGAATGTCGATATCGGTGATAGCCAGTTGGGCGAGTGCCAGCTGATAGGCATCGTCGCTGTTCTCGTCGATAAAGCGTTGCACCTGTCCGAGCGTCTCCATTCCGAAGGATTCCAACACAGGCAGAAAGGGAATCACGGAGACGGGGAATATCTCTGCCTGGTTAACGGCAGCGATACGCTTGTTCAAGTGGTCGAAGGGCTTCAGGTCAAGATAGTGGCGGAATGTGTCACGCGATAGTGGCACATCGTCCAGTTGTCCGCTCTTCACCAACGCCAGCGTTTGGCGGCGGTAGTCGGTGAGCACCAGTCGCAGACGACTGAACTCATCGTCCATCAGTTCCATCATACCTGCCAGACGGTTGAACTGCCGCAGATAGATATCAGGAACCTTCACATCCCCCTTGTAGCCAGTATCATGCTCGATGGTGGACCAGACGTGCTGCAAGGCTGTGCGCATCTGCAATTCGAAGCGCGGATAGTTATTTTCGCCAACAACATCCTGTTCCTTGATCCGGCAGATATAGTGTAGCGAGTTATAGCCGAAGGAGTCCAGCTGATGTAGTTTGCGCTTATCCACACTCTCCAGCCAGTCGACATCGAACAGACCTTTAGCGATAACCGCTACTTTGTCAACATCATCGGTGTAGAACGTGATGACACGAAGTCCCACAAGGTCGGTGATGTCGTCGATGCTCTTATATTTTGCTCCCTTCAGTTCCAGCTTTCCCCTGAGCGACTTCTCCGTCTTCACCCTGTGCTCGATGGCGGTGACATAGATGCCTTGTTCCTTCAGTGCCTGACGCAACAGGCTGTAGGCTTCGTCGGCCAACTTGTGCAGCGTGGGGCGTAATTCCCGGAATTGCTGCAGCATCATCTCACAATGCGCATCAAGCTTGACCTTCGGTCCTACTATCTCACGATCGGCAGAACTGACGAGAGTATCGTCCTGCACCCGATTATTCGCAGTTTTCTCTTGACTTTCCATCACAACTTCAACTCTTCGATCTTTCAACTATTCAGTTTTTCAATTTTTCCCAGCATCAGAACATGTTGAAATGGTTCATGCGCTCTTGGATGATGGCCGTTCCCCGAACACCTGACTGATGAGTTGTTCGAACTCCTTGTAGGCGAAGGTGTCACGAAGTTCGCTGAGCGAGTCGGCCAACCCTCTATAGTGCCACTCATGGTCTTCAGGTCTCTTGGTGTGGAAAAGGCTCCACAAGACATCACCCTGCACGGCATAGTCGCGGGCGATGGCTCGCATATTGGAGAGCTTGTCACCCAGAGCCACCATTTTGGCATCACGCGAAGCACGGGCCAGACGGTCGATGGCGGCCTGTTTGCGGGCATGCCAGCTCGCCTCCTCGCTGACACCAGGGGCATAGTCTTCACTCTCCGAGGCCACGAGCGCAGCCACACGATCTCCGAACTCAGCTCGGATTTGTTCTATGGTCACATCGGTATCCTCTACCGTATCATGCAGGGCCGCCGCCGCCAACAGTTCCTGATCGCGCGTCATCGTAGCAACAATCTCCACCGCTTCTAAAGGATGGACGATATAGGGGAATCCCTTGCCACGACGCTCCGTACCGGCATGGGCGCGAACGGCAAATAGGATGGCGCGGTCGAGCAGACTGGTATCTAAGGGATGGTTTGCCATATTCTAATAATATTTCTCCACCAGTGTGTGTACCACATGGGCAAACATCTGGTTAGCCTGTGGATGGGGGTCACAATAGGATAGGAAACACACGTCGAACGGTGCAAACTGTGCGGCAGAGGCATCGAAGTCTTCATGGTCAGCACTGCCGGAATAGCTTGTGGCAAAGGCATCCCAGAAAGCCAACAGCTGCTCCTGTGTCATGTGGAAGATGTCTCGCATACCTTGAAACTGTGAATAGATGTTACAGAGCAGGTACAGGTGGCCGATGTCAAACATGGGCGAACCGTAGCTGAACCATCCCAAGTCAATCCAGTAGGGGGTTCCTTCACCGGAAACGATGAGATTGCCTGACTGAAAGTCGCCGTGAACACAGGTTGTCACGTCGTCCAGATTCTCTACAAAGGCCTTCATCTTCTGCTTGTCGGCAGCATCGACAAAGTCGGCAGCCTCAATAGCCTTCATGGTCATCTCTTTGCGGTTGGGGAAAAAAGAGGTGCCGCAATGTGTAGCATGTAGTTTCTTTCCCTCATTGGCCAGCAAGGAAGCCATCTCACCGATGCGAGAAGGGGTGTCGGCACAGATTCGTGAGAGCGACTTCTTGTCCTTGATGCACTCGAAAGTATAGCCGTAAGCATCGCCAACGCGCACTATCTCATACATACGGGGAGTGGACAATCCCAAGCCGAAGACGTGTTGCGACACATCCACTTCTCTCCTCACCGTATTCTCGTCGTTCATCGACAGCTTGTTTACCTTCAGGAGAATGTCAGGATCGTCGGGGTGTACATACGTCTTTCCGACCCCTCCTTCTCCTACTTGCCGCCACGCACTGATATCAATGTTCTTAAAAGTCATTTTTATGCCTTTTTTTGAGTTCTCAAATCTTTTTTATTTCAGATATTTAGCTCTGAGCTGCTGTTGCTCCTCTTTGGTGAATCTTAACTGATGCTCAATGTAATCTGCCAGTGAACCATACTTCTGGTCTATCAGGTCGAGCGTTGACTCGAAATTCTCGCGGCTCACACCAATCATGGCATGGATAAAATCTACGGCTTCAGTGCCCCCACCCATCTCCCGGACCTTGGCGGTCATCGTCTCCACCTGACGGGCGTAGCTTTGGTTGGAGAGGTCGAAGTCTTCCACGATGGTCTCCCTGTCGGCTCCCAGTGCTGCCAGAAGGAATGCCGATGCCCATCCGGCACGGTCCTTGCCCTGCGAACAGTGCCAGAGCACACCACCCTTGGCGTGGAGCACCCCCTGCAGGAACGCTCCGTAGTAGCGCTGCGAGAGGGTATCAGTCACGATGGCTGGATAGAGCTGACGGGCCAGCGTCTGTGCCTTGGAGTCAAAGGCATACTTCACAAGCATCGCCGCCATGTCCTTTAAATCCGCATGGTCGTTATCACGCTTGGCCGAGTCGGAACGGCTGGAACTGAATCCCTCGAGGATAGCCTTCGGGAGCGTAGAGAGATAGGTATACCTGACGCCGTCGATGATACGGTCGGGAGCCGCATTGGCCTCGGCCTCGAAACGGAAGTCGAACACGTCGGTCAGATGATACTTCTCTTTCAGCACAGCCACGTCGCTGTCGGTGGCCTTAGCCAGACAGCCACTGCGGATAAGCATGCCCATGTGGACGGTCTGCCCGTCCCTCATGACGAGTGTACCCATGTCACGGGCATTCTCGATGCCATCAAATGCGATGGCACGCTGCGAGTGGGCTACTTGGGCAGAGAATGTCATGGCAAAAAAAGCAATTGCAGAAACATTGCGTGCCATACTCTCCACAGAGAGAAATTTTTCATTCTTCACTTTTCCTTTTCTCTTCGGTAGATATTTCATAATGCTATGTCGTTTTTGACGGCGTAAAATCACAAATAATTTTTTTAACAGCCACCAAAAAACATGCCTAAAGTGCTAAAATATAATATATCGAACTCGATTTTCCACCATATTCTCTTGCTTTTATGCAGAATTATGGTTATCTTTGCAGCAACGTTAGAGAAAGAAATTTTACAGATTACAAACTACTCATGTGCAAAAAGGGATTACATATCAAAAAAGAAGCCATTGGCGAGATGATACGCTTTAGCGTGGTCGGCGTACTGATTACAGTGATACACTATGTGGTGTACTGGCTGCTACAATTGGTCATGAACATTAACATAGCCTGGACGGCAGGCTATATAGCGGGATTTATTGTAAACTATTACTTGAGTGCCCGTTACATCTTCCGTGAAAAAACAACAGCAGAGAACGGGGCAGGATTCGGCGGAGCCCATCTGGTGAACTACTTTCTCCAGATGGGCCTCCTGAATTTCTTTGTATGGATGGGTCTGAGCGCGGAGATGGCTCCCGTGGGCGTTTATGCGGTATCCATCCCCGTCAACTTCCTTCTGGTCCGGTTCGTCTTCAAGCATTTCAAGCGCGAGAAAACAAAGGAAGAGGCAGCATAGCGCGGCCCCTTCCTTCATCATTACCCTACTCAATCTTACTCGTCAGGCAGGAAAAGCGGGTCTTCGGGCATCACCATGACAGGCTTTTGCTCGTAGTCGCGCAACAGTTTCTCTGAGACATATTTCTTGTTGACCACAAGGCGGAACATATACTCGCGGAACCAGCGGGCCGTCATGATGAGACAACCCTGCTGCCCCCACTCCCTGCCCCAGGAGTTTTCCACCTTCCACTTGAGGGGATTGCCATCACGGTCGAGGTCGACAGCGGTGAGCGTCATAGCATGCGTAGAACCACTGTCAAAAGTTGATATGCGCTGAGCCTTGTCCATCGTAAAGGTGGTTCCAAAGAGAGACGCATAGTCGAAATTCTCAAGGTCAGCATAGCCACGCTTGCGGTCAAGTTGCTTACCTACGTCATAGCTGCTATAAAGTTTACGCCCGTCCTTCAGAGAGGCAATAGCAAGAGTCTCGATGTCCTCCATCGGCAGGTTGAGGTATTTCCAATTGTGACCATCGTAGGTATGACGGTCATACTCTACCTCATAGGTCTTATAGTATTCACGACGCGGATCATTCATCACCATGATGAAAGTTCCATTAAGCGGACCGCCTACCATCTCCTGATAGAACTCTTTGGGAGTATATTTCCTTGGGGCACTTACAGCCTTGCCGCTCTTGTCGCGGAAAGCGTATGTAAACTCCTTGACAGGCTCGCCAAGTGTAATGACAAGCATGTGGTAGATTTCGCCGAGCATCTGTGTCTTGCGTTGCAGAATGTCCTTGGCTTTCTTACCGCTCGCCACCATCTGTCGCAGTTCAAGTCCTTGCTCACGTAGCTTCGATTTGATGATGGCCGACATCTTGGAGGTGTTGTCGGCTGAATAGGTTTCCGGCTGAACGGCAGAAGGGACGAGTCCATATTTCTCTGCCAGGTCTGCCACACCACAGAAAGTGCCGCCATCGTTGAGCGGATGGTGGAAAAAGAACTGAACCCGCTGGTTGTCGATAGGTTCCTTGGCAGTGTCAATGACCCCCTGCAGCATGAGATTGGCTTTCTCGAGCTGATCCCAGAAGAACAGATAATCCTGCGACAGGCTGACAGTAAGCGAATCCGTACGCTGTGCAAAATTGGAGCGCAATACATTTAATCCACTGAACATCCAGCAACGACCACTCGATTTCTGATCGGTAATCGTCTGTTTGCGGGTTTCAACGCTAAAATAGGTGTCTAACTCGCCTGCATGCTGCTGATTCTTAGCCAACAAATCAATGGCATTAGCTGCCAGCGCATTGCGCAAGGCACGGTCGGAGGCAGAGGGTGCTTGTTGCTGCTCAATTTGCTGCAGCATGGCAGAGGTAATACCGCCATCCTTGGTCTGGGCTCCTACAGCCATTGCAGCCATCAAGCCAAATACGGATAAAAACAGTCGGTTCATCATTTCTTCTTGCTAGATATATGAAGGGTCTTTGTTGCCTTAATAGTGGATGTGCTGGACGTATTCTTGCTATATTTGTTAGTACCGCTGGTGCCTGAAGCCTTATAATACTTCAGAGCTTCGGGCATCCACCCCTGAATCTGCCTGATACGGGTCTCGTCGCTGGGGTGACTGCTGAAAAACTCAGAGGTCTTATGGCTGCTGGCTGCCGCCATGCGCTGCCAGAAGCCTACTGCCACCTGTGGGTCGTAGCCCGCCATAGCGGCAAAAATGAGTCCCAGATGGTCGGCCTCACTCTCATGAGAGCGCGAATACTTGAGGTTGGCAAGTCCCAACCCCTTAGAGACAACTGACTGTCCTAAGGCTACGGCATTGCTTCCTGCCCCCATCGCTGTCGCTACAGCAGAACCAATCTGCAGACCATACTGCTGACGATACTGAGTACTATACTGCTCTGCCGAATGACGGGCTACGGCATGTGCAATCTCGTGCCCCAGAACGATGGCCAATGAAGGTTCGTCCTTGGTGACTGGCAGCAGGCCCTCGAAGACACAGATGAGTCCGCCTGGCATACACCACGCATTGACATTCTGGTCCTGCACAAGGTTGAACTGCCACTTATAGTACTGCACATCTTCGGCCATGCCGTTGGTGCGCAGATAGTTCTCGACCGCAGTGGCCAACCGCTGCCCTACCCTCTTGACCATAGCCGTATTGGCGGCATTGGTAGACGGCTTGGCTGTCTTCATATACTCACTATACTGCTGGCTGGAAAGGCTCAGCATCTGGCCGTCGCTCACCATCAGGTTCTGTTTTCGACCAGTGATAGGAACGGTCTTGGTAGTTCCACACCCCACCAAGGCCATTACCATTAGTCCCAAAAGAAATTTCTTTATCATGGTTATAAAATTATCGTTCACCAATGCGCGTATAGGTAAATCCAAGGGATTCCAGTTCCTGCCGACTATAGATATTACGGCCGTCCACCACAACATTCCCCCGCATCACCTTACGGATGACATCCCACGACGGCATACGGAACTGTCGCCATTCTGTCATCAATGCAAGGACATCGGCATTATTGGCGCAATCATAAATATCCTTACAATAAATGACCACATCACCCAAACGACGACGGCACTCATCCATAGCAATGGGATCGAAGACGCGCACGTTGGCGCCATCGTCGAGTAACTTCTGAATGACCACCAAGGCCGGAGACTCACGCATATCGTCCGTGTCGGGCTTAAATGCAAGACCGAGAATAGCCACCGTTTTCCCCTTAACAGGTCCATAGGTTCGTATAATCTTGTCGTAGACAATAGCTTTCTGGCGCTCGTTGACCCGCTCAACAGCCTCAATGACTTCCATGTGATATCCGTTGTCTATGCCCGTATGGAGCAGAGCCTTCACATCCTTAGGGAAACAAGAACCGCCATAGCCACAACCGGCATAAAGGAACTTTGGACCGATACGCGAGTCACGGCCGATTCCTTGACGTACACTATCCACATTGGCCCCTACCCGCTCGCACAGGTTGGCAATATCGTTCATAAACGAAATACGGGTGGCCAGCATAGCATTGGCAGCATATTTGGTCATTTCGGCTGAGGGGATATCCATGAAGATCACGCGGAAATTCTGGATGAGGAAAGGCTGATACAGCCGAGTCATCACCTCACGGGCCTTGTCGGACTCCGTACCCACCACTACGCGGTCGGGCGACATAAAATCTTTGATGGCAGCCCCCTCCTTCAGAAACTCGGGGTTGGAGGCAACGTCAAAGGGCACCTGAACCCCACGCTTGTCGAGTTCCTCCAGAATAGCTGCCTTTACTTTCTTGGCTGTACCTACCGGCACGGTAGACTTAGTGACCAGAATAGTATATTTGTTAATATGCTGGCCAAACTGACGGGCAACGGCGAGCACATATTTCAGGTCGGCACTACCATCCTCGTCGGGAGGAGTTCCCACTGCTGAGAACACAACTTCGACATCATCGAGCACCTCTGTAAGATCAGTGGTGAACTTCAGCCGTCCGTAGCTGACATTACGACGTACCAGTTCTTCCAGTCCTGGTTCATAGATAGGCATCTCTCCATTCTTCAGACGCTCGATTTTCCGGGCATCAACATCAACGCAGGTCACATGGGAACCCATTTCGGCAAAACAAGTGCCGCTGACCAAACCGACATAGCCGGTACCTACAATAGCTATTTTCATATATCAATCATTGATAAACCTTAGTTCAGGCCAAGAAGAGGCTTGAGTTGTCCTTCCTTGTGCAACACCCAAACAGTAGTACCAAAGAAAGCCAGGAATAAAAATACCAATAGTATTTTCTTCTTATTAGGGCCTGCTGGTTTCAAAGGTACTGTTGCACTTTGAAGGGTTGTAAAAGCAGGTGTTTCCTGTTGCACCTGAGCCTCCGCATTCAGAAGCTGGGCTGCATAGGAAGCATAGGCATTGTACTGAAGCTGTACTTCGTTCTCAAGATAAGTCTGCTGATTTCGAACACTCTGAAGCAACAAGTCGTGGTTCGAGTCAACGAAATCAGCGTAAAGTGTACGCGCCTTTTCGTAACGTTGCTTAGCTTCTGCACACAGTTTCTTGTTATATTCCAAATCCACGCGGGCCTTATTAGTTCGATAATCGGTGATGAAGTCCTGTAGGCGCTGCTTAACAGAATCAGCAACGGTAGCACAGACTAAAGGATCCTGATCGGTTACATCAATAGTAATAACCATCGTTTTCTGGTCAACATCACATACTACTTTCTTATTGATAATCTTAGCAATAGCCGTTTGTTTTTTAGTCAGACGGAAAGGGTTGACCTCATTTTTTTGTTCAACAGAATCCTCTGAAGCAAAAAGGTTGGCAATAGTGCCCATAATGCCACCAATAGCAGCACTCCACCAAGGACGTTTCTGATCATTGAGCAAATAGTCGTAATAGGTCTTCGTTGTCAGACTATCCTCTTGACGTACCAAAATAGGGAACAAACTGGTCTTGAAGTCTACCGAGTTCATCAAATCAGGATAAAGCGTCGGGAACAATGCCTCACTTGCATTTCCTAACGAAGAACTTCCCAATTTCATACCAAACGAGCGAGCAATAGAGGTCAAAGAGGACGAACTACGACTGCTTGACAACTCGGGTGCCAACATAACCTCGCAAGTATAATACTTAGGTTTAGAGAAAGCATAGACACATCCTAAGACAAAAGCTATGCCAAGTACCTTGAGATACAGTTTCTTATATTTCAGCAAGGACTTGAACATCTGCCCGTAGTCTATGCTCTGCTTCCTTTGGGTGCCGATAGAATGTTTTTCACTATTCATGAATATTGAGCATTAGTGTTTGACAAATGAATTACTTCTTGATGACGTTGGCAATGGTGGCAACCATGGCAGCCATAGAAGTCAGGCTGGTTCCAATCGTAAGCCACTGGCCCAGCGCAAAACCGCTTGTCTTGGTTTTTGCGGGAACAATGATTTCACAACCTGGTTCAATCTCCACTCCACGACCAACCTTCGACATCGTACCGTTCTGATAGACGATCCAGGTGGCACGCTTCTTAGAACGGTTAGCAAAACCACCTGCCTGATTGACATACCACTTATAATTCTTGCCCTTCTTGTAAGCGACTGTATTGGGATACATCACATTGCCGGAAATCTTGACCACTCCATTATATTCCGGAACAATGAGACGGTCACCCTCACGCAAGGTAATGTCAGCATCCGAGCCAGGATTGGCCAATGCCTCGTCCAAGTGGATACCTACACTGTAGACATTGCCAAGGTCGAGCTGCGAGAGACGCACAGAGTCGGTAGTGCTAATCTGCATAGAGAGCTGACGCACCAGCATGTCACGACGGGCACGCTCATCATCGTTAAGACGACGCTCCAGACGGGCACCACGAACATAAGCCTGATCGGTCACACCACCAGCGGCCTTGATAGCATCGCTGAGGCGCTGATTCTTATAGGCCAGTGCGTAATCTCCCTCGAACATCACCTCACCGGATACGGTAATCATACGGGGCGACTGGAATCCCGGACTGCGGCGCACCTGCACAATATCATAAGGCTCCAATAGGAAATCGCGATTACCATCGATGATAAAACCGTCTTTAAGTGAGAAAGAATAGGTCTTGGCTATCTCCTTGGAGGTAGTGGTAGCTTTAGGGTCTACAATGCGACGCGATACATCAATCTTTGCGGTCGATGCAGCATCTGTAAGTCCACCAGCCTGCATAATCAGGTCTTCAATAGTAGTATTGTCAGCATACTGATAGACGCCCGGGGAGAACACTTCACCGCCGATGGTCAGTGTGCGCTCAGCCACACGGTCGGACTGTGTAGGAATAAAGAGCACATCTTCATTCTGCAGAGGAATATCAGCACTGCTGCCCTCTAAAATGCCTTTGACATCAACAGGAATGACCTGTAGCGTGCGGTCTAGTTTCATTCGATGCAAGATAGCATGAGCCGTGAAGGCATCCTCGGTGACTCCCTCTGCCTGTTGAATCAGAGAACGTACTGAGGTTGTACCCTCTCCCAGATGATACTGTCCAGGACGGAAGACGGCACCCTTGACCTCTACCGTGTTTTCGTAACGGTTGAGGATTCCATCAACGGTAATGGCATCGCCGTCGTCTACCTTGAAGGTGTTCATGTCGAACTCGCCAACATTATAGACTGCATATTTCTCTCCCGTCTGACGAACTAAGCGAACCGACTTTTTATAGGCATCACCCGTAAAACCGCCAGCATATTTGACAAGTGTGCCGACAGACTCGTTCTTGCGCATTTCGTAGAACATGGGACGCTTGACATTGCCAGTGATTCCTACCAGACAGTCATAGGCTCCCACCTGAATGACATCGTTCTCCTGGAGGCGCACATTACCGGCCAGACGACCGTTAAGGATATATTCATAAATATCGACGACCGTAATCAGCCGACCGTTACGGAATACCTTGATGTTACGCAGCGTACCAAGGTCGTTGATGCCGCCTGCTCTATAGAGCGCATGGAAAACGGTGGCAAAGGCACTGAGCGTATAGGTTCCTGGAACACGCACCTCGCCCATCACGTTGACAAGAATGGTACGAGTCTGACCTACCGTCAGCTTCACTTCCGAACTGCGATAGCGGCTACCGAGCGAGCGGCGTATCTTGGCATTGGCGGCACCAACGCTCATTCCACCAACCTGAATAGGACCATACTCAGGAACGGTAACCGTACCCTCAGGCGAGACCGTCAGCTGGAGCGTCTTCTGAGAAGCACCATAGATGTCGATGACCACCTGGTCGCCAGGACCCAGCACGTAGTTCTCGGGAGTGGCGATATTCATATTAGGCTCGAAGCTCAAAGCGCGCTGATTGAAGATGTCGCGGCCAAAGACTTTCTTGCCTGCTGCCTCACCGGGTATTTCCTGCGTAGCCTGAATGTCGCGCTCGGCAGCATCATGCTTCTCGCGAGCATCCGTTGCCAACTCGCCTGTGGTGCCCTGCTTGGCAGTTGTCATATCCTTGGAGGTACCGACAAGCTTATCCGAAGTCTCTTCTACAGCTTGGAGCTTACTATTATCAGTGCGCATAACTGAACCACCCTTCGCCGCAGTACCTTCAGTCACAACTTTAGCGCCACGACTTTTCACCTGAGAGTCATATTGATTGCGAATACGACGAATCTGGTCGATTCTGACACCACGCTGCATCAACTTGGTAACAATCTGTGACTGGCTGGTTCCTGCCTTGTGTTCGCGAGCAATGAAATCCATCACCTGAGAATCAGACATCTGAGCCAATGCCCCCAACGTCGTCAGGACACTGAAAACGGTTGCTAAAATAAAACGCCTCATATTATAAAAATGATTTTTCTATTTTTTCTTCTTTACATTTTGCCTGCAAAGGTACAAACTATTAGCGACATAGCCAAATTTTTTGTATAAAAAAGCCACCGTCCTTAGGACGATGGCTCATGACTAATAACCTAAAACTAAAAACATTTACTTCAATCCGCGATTAACGAGTGTCATGTTCAGAAGCATGGCGTAACGACGATACTGATCACGGTTCAGGACGTAGTCCATCCAGGCCAGATCCTTCTTGACAGCATTGTCAACCATCTTCTCACGCTCCTCACCTGAAGCCTGTGCTGCAAACAGCATCTCTGCGCTGAAAGTCTTATGAATCTCGGCTACGCTCTCAATCTGATCCTTTGACAGGTTCAGAGCCTGTCCGAGCTTTTTCATATTGACTGTCATGTTGTAAGCCTCAGTACTGTTGAGGTTGGCTGCATTCTCATTCTCTGCAAATGTCATAGTCATGCTGAGCATAGCTACAACTACCAAAAACAATCTTTTCATCTTTGTTATCCTTTCTTTCTTTAATTAGTACTTGGACACTTTTCAGAGTCCATTCTCTTGTCTTTTTTGTATCAGTGCTCTCACTGATTGACGATGCAAAGGTAGGGACTTTTTTGCTTCCCACCAAACTTTTCGAGAAATTGTTTGCGAACACAGCACCTTTTCTTGACCTCTGTCAACAAAACCCCAAAATGGTTGACTTTGGTCAATCATAGCCTTTTTTATCCAATAAATTTGGCTGTTTTGGTATTATTTCGTAATTTTGCAGCCAACATTGCACTTAACAAAGAATTATGGAGAATAAGAATCAATACATGGAGGTTTCCTATCAGCTGTATGTCGATGGGGAACAAGGACTCGAACTCATGGAGGAGGCTACTCAGGAGCGCCCCTTCCAGTGGATTACAGGCTTCGGTTTCGCACTGGATGCCTTTGAAAGCCAGCTCGCCGGACTTGAGAAAGGAGCTGCTTTCGATTTTACTATTCCCAAAGAGCAGGCTTACGGCGACTATATCGAGGAACGCGTGCTCGACTTGGCACGCGAGATGTTCTGCATTGAAGGTAAATTTGACGAGGAGCATATCTATCCCGATGCTATCATCCCCCTCCAGAATGAGGACGGTCAGCGCTTTTACGGACGCGTGGTGGAGATTGGTGCCGACAAGGTAAAGGTTGACTTAAACCACCCGTTGGCTGGTGAGACGCTCCATTTCAAAGGTCAGGTACTGGAGAATCGTCCTGCCACCAATAAGGAGATAGAGATGATGCTGCCACATTGTGGTGGTTGCGGCGGCGGTTGTGGCAGTTGTGGAGGCGACTGTGGCGGAGACTGCGGCGGCAATTGCGGAGGATGTAACTAAAAACGCAATGCAATGAACACGTTTGGGGAGATTTTTAGGCTGACAACATTTGGAGAGAGCCACGGTGAAGCCGTTGGAGGCGTTGTTGACGGAATGCCGGCAGGGATTCCGATAGACCTGACATTCATCCAACAAGAGCTGAATCGCCGTCGCCCAGGACAGAGCAATATCACGACCAGCCGCCAAGAGACGGACCAGGTAGAGCTGCTGAGCGGTGTGTTTGAGGGCAAGTCGACAGGATGCCCTATCGGCTTCATTGTCAGAAACCAGAATCAGCACTCCAGCGACTATGACAATATGAAGGATTTGTATCGTCCCTCACATGCAGATTACACCTACGCATATAAATATGGAACGCGCGACCATCGTGGAGGCGGTCGTTCCTCAGCCCGCATCACCATCAGCAGATGCGTAGCGGGCGCATTAGCCAAACTGGCGCTCAGACAGCTGGGTATTCAGATTTATGCTTATACCTCGCAGGTAGGCGGTATCTCCTTAGACAAAGACTATAGCCAATACGACCTCTCGCTGACAGAGACCAACGCAGTGCGCTGCCCAGACTCAGAGAAAGCACAGCAAATGATACAGCTTATAGAAAGCGTGAAGGCTGACGGCGACACTATTGGCGGTGTGATCACAGGCGTGGTGAAAGGCTGCCCTGCTGGCCTGGGAGAGCCTGAATTTGGCAAATTACACGCTGCACTGGGAGCCGCCATGCTTAGCATCAATGCCGTAAAGGGCTTCGAATATGGCGAGGGCTTCAGCGGTGTGACCCAGCGGGGCTCTCAGCAGAACGATGAGTTCCGCATCACCGATGGTAACGTCACTACGGCCACCAACCATAGCGGAGGCATCCAAGGAGGCATCTCCAATGGGCAGGACATTTACTTTCGTGTAGCTTTCAAGCCTGTTGCTACCCTACTCCGCAACCAACAGACGATAGACAAGGACGGTCAAGAAGTTACCCTGAAAGCAAAAGGACGACACGATCCCTGCGTATTGCCAAGAGCGGTTCCTGTCGTTGAAGCAATGACGGCATGTGTCATTTTAGACCATTTTTTGTTAAACAAATCTACGAAAATCTAACTTTTTTGGATGAAAATACAAAAAAAAACGAAAAAAATATGGTAGTTTAAAACTTTTATACTATCTTTGCATCCACTTATTGAGGGTTTGTGAAAATCTGACGATAAGTTTAGTTAAGTCTAGTTTAGTTTTTGTGTTGGTTGAGAGCGACTCCGTTGAGTCGCTCTCATTTCTTATCAACACATCATATTCGACATCCTATTCCAGACAACCGATAATATCGTACACACTCTGGCAATGATGAGCCTCAAGCCATTGGTCAATACCATCGCGCACTTTAATGGTGACAGCAGGATCGAGGAAATTTGCCGTTCCTATCTCGATGGCTGTGGCACCAGCCATAAAGAACTCAATAGCGTCACGGGCCGTGCAGATACCGCCTAAACCCACCACGGGAATCTTAACCGCCCGAGCCACCTGCCACACCATACGCAGAGCGACTGGCTTAACGGCAGGGCCACTCAGTCCACCCGTGCCGATGCTGAGCAGCGAACGACGACGTTCCACATCGATAGCCATTCCCATCAGCGTATTGATAAGCGATACGCTATCAGCACCTTCAGCCTCGACGGCACGCGCTATCTCGGCAATATCTGTCACATTAGGCGACAGCTTGACGATGAGTGTCTTGTGATAGCGCCTGCGGACAGCCTTGACAACACTGGAGGCGCCTGCACAACTCACTCCAAAGGCCATACCGCCATCCTTGACGTTCGGACAGGAGATATTCAGTTCGATGGCTGGAATATGCTCTAAGGCATCAATGCGCGCAGCACACTCGGCATAGTCCTCAGGCGATGATCCACTGACGTTGACGATCATGTTCGTATCGATATCCTTAATCTGCGGATAGATATGCTCGCAGAAGTAGTCGACCCCTTTGTTCTGCAGTCCCACACAGTTGAGCATCCCCTGCGGTGTTTCGGCCATACGGGGATAATCGTTGCCCTGTCTGGGGTGCAGCGTCGTACCCTTGACTATAATTCCGCCTAATCCGTCAAGAGGTATGAAATCCTGAAATTCAAGACCATAGCCAAAAGTGCCACTGGCGGTCATCACTGGATTCTTGAGCGACAAAGCGCCTATCTTTACTCTTAAATCTGCCATAATAATCGATTTACATTAAACACCGGACCGTCTTTGCACACACACAGATTGCCTTCGGTGGTCTTCTCCACACAACAGAGGCAAGCCCCCAGCCCGCAAGCCATCATATTCTCCAGCGACACCTCGCAGTCGATACCGTGCTCACGGGCATAGCGGGCAACAGCTTTCATCATCGGCGTTGGCCCGCACGATGCAATGCGGTCGAACGACTCCTGTAACACCGAATGGTTGGTCACAAAGCCTCGCTCGCCCATCGAGCCGTCCTCGGTAGTCACGCACACACGTCCTAATCGGCGAAAATAGTCCAGTTCCAACAGATCCTGTGCAGAGCGTCCCCCCAAAAGGAATGTCGGTTCACAACCCATCTCATGGAGCGCAGCGCCGAAACAGAGCATGGGAGCCACACCGACGCCACCACCTATCAACAACACCCGTTCTGAGGCCGTTGCCGGCATCGTAAAGCTATTGCCAAGTGGCAGCACGCAGTTTAACACATCGCCCGCTTGCAGATGGCCCAGTTGGCGTGTTCCTTCGCCCACCATCGCCACCATGAGCCACAACTCGTTCTGCTTGCGGTCTACGAAATTGATAGAAATAGGTCGGCGCAGGAAGGTAGTAGGTGAGCCGTCGACACGAACCTCCACGAACTGTCCTGGCAACATCTCGGGTAACGGTGCCTCGTCTGTCAGCCTGATAAGAACATGTTTCGGGCTTAGTTGCTCAACGGCCCGAACCTTTAAGTCAAGGATAAATTTCTTCATAACGACTGCAAAGTTACACATTTTTATCACATTACAACAGGTTTTCCGAAACTTTTTTAGACACCTGCACTGTTCTTGTCAAACTTCAGCAGTTTCTCTACCGCCTTTACTTTCGTTGCCACAGTCTAAATCTCCTTTTTCTTTGAATAGCTGACGATAATATAATGTAAATAAATTTACCAATTCCTTATTCGAGGCTCGCTCGCTCCGTCAGTCCTCTGTGGGGCGTCCGTTTTTACTGCCTGGGCAGGGCGTAAATTCTCGCAGGCCTGAACGCAAATTCTGCCTCGCCCGACAGCTCCCTTCCGTCTCACTTCCGACAATGCAAAGGTACGAAAAATTCAGAGGCGAAACAACAGTTGCCCCCGATTATCTTGTTTTTATTTCAAATGTTAAAATCAGCGTTGAGGCGCATCGGCGCGGCAGCGCGTCACCGCGTCATTTGGTGAAATCGATGCGCACCAAATATCTTATATTTAATTTATATATTATTGTAATAATATATAAATATATAATAGAGTTATTGCC